>Ga0187776_10000213_pt1 | contig 28110 bp, 26 predicted proteins | sample 0216_BV02_MP12_2_FD_132426 | JGI IMG/M metagenome (GOLD analysis project Ga0187776, IMG submission 132426) | Tropical peat soil microbial communities from peatlands in Department of Meta, Colombia - 0216_BV02_MP12_20_MG | ecosystem: Environmental > Terrestrial > Soil > Wetlands > Peat | place...
AGCTCGCGAACGGCCTGAAGAAGCTGGGCATCAGGAAGGGCGACCGGGTCCTCGTCTACATGCCGATGTCGGTGGAGGCGATCGTCGCGATGCAGGCGTGCGCGCGCATCGCCGCGCCGCACTCCGTCGTCTTCGGCGGCTTCTCCGCGAAGAGCGTGCAGGAGCGCCTCGTGGACCTGGGCGCCGTCGCGATCATCACCGCCGACGGACAGATGCGCGGCGGCAAGGAGATCGGGCTGAAGCCCGCCATCGACGAGGCGATCGGGATGGGCGGGTGCGAAGCGGTGAAGAACGTCGTGGTCTACCGGCGCACCGGCAGCGCCGTCGACATGCACCCCGGCCGCGACCGCTGGTGGGGCGACGTGGTCGCAGGCCTGCCGCAGGAATGCGAGCCTACGTTCGTCGATGCCGAGCATCCGCTCTTCATGCTCTATACGTCGGGTTCGACCGGCAAGCCCAAGGGCGTCCAGCACTCCACGGGCGGCTTCCTGCTGTGGACCATCCTCACGATGCGCTGGGTCTTCGACTACAAGCCGACCGACGTCTTCTGGTGCACGGCCGACGTGGGCTGGATCACCGGCCACTCCTACGGCGCCTACGGGCCGCTCGGGATCGGCGCGACGCAAGTCGTCTTCGAAGGCGTGCCGACGTATCCGGACGCCGGGCGCTTCTGGAAGATGATCCAGGACCACAAGGTCACGGTCTTCTACACGGCCCCCACGGCGATCCGCGCGCTCATCAAGGCGGGCGGCGACCTGCCCAGGCGCTACGACCTCTCGAGCCTGCGCATCCTCGGCACCGTCGGCGAGCCGATCAATCCCGAGGCGTGGATGTGGTACTACACGGTGGTGGGCGGCGAGCGCTGCCCCATCGTCGACACCTGGTGGCAGACCGAGACGGGCGGGCACCTCATCTCGCCGCTGCCGGGCGCCACGCCGCTCAAGCCGGGCTCGTGCACGTTCCCGCTGCCGGGCATCGTTGCCGACATCGTGGACGAGACCGGGGAGCCCGTCGGGCGCGGCAAGGGCGGCATCCTCGTCATCAAGCGGCCGTGGCCGTCGATGATCCGCACAATCTGGGGCAACCCGGAGCGGTTCAAGAAGGGCTACTATCCGGACGAGTTCCAGGGGCGGTACTACGTGGCCGGCGACGGCGCGAGCACCGACGAGGACGGCTACTTCCGCATCATCGGCCGCATCGACGACGTGCTGAACGTCTCGGGCCACCGCCTGGGCACGATGGAGATCGAGTCGGCGCTCGTCGCGAACTCGAAGCTCGTGGCCGAGGCCGCCGTCGTGGCGCGCCCGGACGACCTCACGGGCGAGGCGGTCTGCGCGTTCGTGGTGCTCAAGGGGCCGCGCCCGAAGGGCGACGAGGCCCACCGCATCGCCAAGGAGCTGCGCGACTGGGTCGGCAAGGAGATCGGCGCGATCGCCAAGCCCAAGGACATCCGATTCGGCGACAACCTGCCGAAGACGCGGTCGGGCAAGATCATGCGCCGGCTGCTGCGCTCGATCGCGAAGGGCGAGGACATCACGCAGGACACCTCGACGCTCGAGAACCCGGGGATCCTCGAGCAGCTGCGCGAGAACCAGTAGTTGACGGGGATCAATCCCCCCTTGCCACGAATGGCCAGACTTGCCACGATGTGTTCTTCCCGGATCCGGTGAACAAATCGAAGAGGAGCCCTTCCATGCACAGCCGCGCGCGTACGTCCCGCCGGATCCTGACCACCCTTGCCGCCATGGCCGCCGCCGCCGGCGCGCAGGCCGCCGCGGCGCAGAGCTACATGTCGCAGGCTTTCATCCCCGGGGGTGAGGAATCGCTGTCCATCGACCTGGGCGGCATCCTCAACCAGTTCAACACGAGCCTGCGCCTCGACGGCCAGACGACGCGGGGAACCGACATCAACCTGGAGAACAACGGCCTCAAGAAGAACCTGTCGAGCTTCGAGGCGGCGCTCGCCTGGCGCTTCCTCTCGCGCCACCGCATCGACGCCCAGTACTTCACGGCCAAGCGCTCGGGCAGCCGCGACTACACCGGGGAGATCGACATCGGCGGGACGCCGTTCCCCGTCGGGGCCAACGTCTTCGCCTCGTCGAAGGACGATTTCCTCCTGGCCGACTACCGCTACTCGTTCGCGAAGGACCCGCAATACGAGGTCGCCGCCGGGATCGGCTTCTACGGCGGCAAGTTCACCTACGACTTGAACGCGACCGGCAACGGCGGAACCGTGCAGACGACCTACAACAGGTCGGTCTCGACGACCGTCCCCCTGCCGCTGCTCGCCCTGACCTTCGACTGGTACCCGGACCGGCAGTGGAAGTTCGGCGCGCAGTTCGAGGGCCTGAAGGCCAAGGTGAGCGACGTCGACGGGCACGCGTACGTGATAGGGGCGACCGCCGAGTACATGCTCGTGCGCAACTTCGGCCTCGGGATGCGCTACATGTACACCGACGTGGGCGCCGACGTGACGAAGAGCGACTTCAACGGCAACCTCGCCTGGAAGATGAACAGCGTGAGCCTCTTCGGCCAGCTGCTGTTCTGAAGTCCGCTCACGGGGCGCGCGCCTTGGGCGGCGCGGCCCCGATCCGGCGGCGCCAGAAGACGTAGGGCGTCGCCACCAGCGCCGAGACCACGAGATACGCGATCAGGGTCGCCTTGATCGCCGGCGCGGCGTTGTTCACCGAGGCCACCAGCATCGCGAGGCCCGCGTTGCGCGCCGTGCACGCGACGCCGAGCGCCGTGCGGGTTTCGGCCGACGGCCCGCCCAGCAGGTGCCCGCAGGCGAGCGCCGCAAGGTTCGCGCAAGCCATGGCGAGCGCCCCGCGGCCGCCCGCGCCGGCGACGGCCCGCCAGACGTCCAGGAACGCCAGGGCCACGAAGATCACGAGCAGGGCCGTCGCGAGCCGGCCGACGAAAGGCTCGAAGGACGCGAGCCGCGCGCCGAAGAAACGGCGCGCCCCCATCCCCAGAGCGAGCGGGAGGAGCTGCGCGAAGAACAGCTGCCGGGCAAGCTGCGCGGGCTCGACCGCGGCGCGTCCCGCATAGACCTCGTCGAAGGCGGCGATCGACAGCGGCATCGACACCACGGCGAGCGTGGCGACGGCGACCTGGAGGGCCGGCGCGAAGGTGTGGTCCCCGCCCGCGCTCAGGGCGCGCCGCAGCGCGACGGGCGCGCCCGGCGAGATCGCCATCAGCACCATGCCGATCTCCACGGGCCGCGGGAGGTCGAAAGCCCGGGCCACCACCACGACCAGCATGGGAACGGCGACGAGGCTCGCGAAGAGTCCCTTCAGCATGAGGCCGGGCTTGCGCCACGCCAGCCGGTATTCGCCCGGGGCGACGATCATGCCCAGGTGGAACATGAGCGTGAACACCGCCGGGACCGCGACCCACGCCAGGATCCAGTCGGGGATCATGCCGGCGACGACGGGCGCATCCGGCGAATCGGCGGGCGGGAACGCATCAGGGCGCGGCGCCCGGCTGCCCGCGCGTCGAGCCGCCCAGGCCCTGCACGTCCGGGATCCGCGCGAGCGCGAGGTCCTCGGGCTCTCGGTAATGCACCTCGAGCGTGCGGTCGAGGAGCTCCAGCTCCGTGCGCAGCGACGGATGGCGATGCGCCGGGAGCAGGCGCAGCAGGTCGACGAGCATCGCGCGCAGGCGCCGCGCCACCTGGACGCTGGAGGCGCCGCAGGCGCGCACCTCGGTGCACGCGATGTGCACGAAATCCTCCCAGTTGGGCGTGCGGAAGATCACGCGCACGGCGCCGGCCGGATCGCGGATCGCCTCGGCCCGGAGCTGCCGCCTGCCGACGATGCGCAGCAGCCTGTGGACCTGGTCGAGCGCGAGCACAGCGGTGGTCGGGTCGTTGATCGCGGGCGACAGGGCCTTGAGCGCGATGTCCACCAGAATCCGGAACGCGAACATCGGGTCCTGCTCGAGGGTGCGCTCCGGCCCGAGGGCCACGGCGGCCTCGAGCTTGCGGTTCGGGACCGCCGCCGCCCCCCCGTACAAGTGGAAGAGCGGCTCGCCGAAGGCGAGGAAGTCGCCTACCTGCGGCGCGAGCTCGATCACGCCGTCGCGGCGGCGCGCCTCCGCCACGAGCGTGGCGAGGTCCACGGCGAGGACGATCTCCGAGGATCCCTCGTGGGACATGGTTCGGGCCGGCGCGCCGGGGGCGGCCCAGGGCGCCGCGGTGTCCCCCCCGAGGCCGCCCACGGTCTCGGGGTACACGGCGTCGATCACTTTCAGGCCCTCTTCGCCGACCCGGCTGAGGATGCTCACCGGGCGCAGCAGCCGCGCCGCGTAGTCGATGAGGAAAAGGAACGTGGCCATGCACGCGATGCCCAGGACCGCCACGACCACGACGACGATCTGGTGCACGCTCACCGTGACCCGATTGAGCGCCGTCACCGTGAGCACGAGGGTGAACACGAACAGGCCCACGCTGTAGCGCACCACGTTGTCGCGCAGGAGCGTCGTGGCGATGATGCGCGGCGTGAGCTGCCCGCCCGCGACCTGGATCGCCACGAGCAGCGATCCGAACGTGAACACCAGGAACGAGAGCGTGAGGGTGATGACCGTCTGGAAGAGGGCGGTGGCGCCCGCCTCGTCCAGGCCCGTGAGCTTCCAGCCGAGCGCCCGGTCGAGCTCGCGCAGGACGGGCGCGAACGCGAGGTCGAGCACGATCGCGACGAGGGGCACGACCCACAGCGCGGACTTGACGTAGCTCGTCGCGCGATAGATGCGGTTCCAGGTGATCTCGCCGCGCACGCGCCGCTCGAGCCGGCGCCAGCGCGCGAGGAGGCGGGCGCCGGGGCCCGGGCGATGCCCCGTGGCGGGCGTGCTCACGGACGCACGACCCGGGCGCCGCGGAGCCGGCGGCGCGCTTCTGGGGGGAAGTCCCGCATGAGCGCGATCTTATCGCGCGCCGGGGCGGGCGCGATCAATGGCACCTTGGTTCCATCCGGCGTCGGGGACCCATGGCCCCAAAGGGCCATCGTCGAGCGGGCCGGTAGGGCCTAGCATGGGATCGTCCCGTGACGGCTCGAGCGTGGCCGTGCGATCGGGGCCACGAGATGACGCCCACGGAAACGGTCTTCATCGTCGACGACGACGCGACCTTCGCGCGCGGCCTGTCGCGCCTGGTCCGGGCGGCGGGCTGGAACCCCGAGGTGTTCTCGTCGGCCGCGGAGTTCCTCGCGCACGGCGGACGCTGCGAGGACGGTCCGGGCTGCGTGATCCTCGACGTCAAGATGCCGGGGATGAAGGGGCCGGAGCTGCATCGGACGATGCTCGGGCGGGGCATGTCCCTTCCCGTGATCTTCCTCACCGGCCACGGCGACATTCCCACGAGCGTCGACGCGATGAAGCTCGGCGCCGTCGACTTCCTGGAGAAGCCCGTGCCCGGACAGGTCATCGTGCGCGCGGTGCGCGCGGCCCTCGATCGCCACGCCGATGCATTGCGGCGCGAGAGCGAGCGCAGCGAGGTCGAGTCGCGGCTCGCGCGCCTCTCGCCCCGGGAGCGCGAGGTGATGACCTACGTGATCGCGGGAAGGCTCAACAAGCAGATCGCGGCCGATCTCGGCATCTCGGTGAAGACCGTCAAGGCCCACCGCGCGAAGGTGATGGAGAAGATGGTCGCCGACTCGCTCGCTGCGCTGGTGGACCTGTGCCGCGTCGCGGGCGTCGGCCAGCGCGCTCAGGGGCGCCCGACGTAGAAGTAGGCTGCCGTGCTCCCGGTGGACGCGCGCCCGTAGCCCAGGTAGACCGGCCCGATCGGCGTGTCCATGCCGATGAATACCGCCCCGGACTTCAGCAGTCCCGTGGGCGTCCCGGGCACCAGCGGCGATCCGATGCGGCCCGCCTCGAGCGAAAGGCCGGCATAGGTTCCTTCGAAGAAGTGCGCGTGCTGCACCTTGAAGGTGTACACCGCGCGCCCGAACGTGAGATTCTGCCCGACGAGCGAGCCCCTCGGATATCCCGATTGCTGGAGGAAGCCGCCCCACACGAACTGGTCGTAGGCGGGGAGCCGCTCGCTTCCGACGGGCCCGCCGCCCTTCGCCGCGAGCTGGATGGTGCTGCGGCCGAACGAGAAGGCGAGGCCGGCGTCGGCGTCGACGCGGGTGTAGCGCAGGTCCGATCCCAGGTCGGGATTTGCGGCGTAGACCGAGACGTGCCCGCCGTAGCCGCTGCGCGGGAAGTTCGCGCTGTCGAACTGGTCCACGATGAGGCGTCCCGTGTACGCACCCTGTCCGATGCGCCCGGTCGGCTGGACGAGGCCGGGCGGGCCGGTCTGCTCGGTGGCGTCGAGCCCGCCTTTCACGACGCCGACGCGCAGCTCGCCGTAGCGGCCGAAGTCGCTGCCGAGGTCGATGCCGGCGAGGCGCCTTCGTATGTCGATCCGCGCGACGTGATCGAAGCCCTGGTAGAGGTCGAAGTTGTTGCGGCCGATCTCGGCGCGCGGGGCGACGAAGAGCGAGCGGTTGACGAAGAGCGGCTGGTAGAACTCCGTGCCGAGGTAGGTCGTCTCGCCGATCTGCGCGTCGGTCCGCCACTCGGCGCCCAGCGGGTTGAGCCACGTCATGCGGTAGCTCGCCGCCGCGTTGAAGAAGTCGTCGCCCTTGAAGTCGGAGCCGAGCCCCAGGCCGAAGCGCAGGTAGTTCGGCCCCCACGATTTCTCCACGGCGTCCACGATGAGCACTCGCCGCCCGCGCTCCTCCACGATGCTGTAGCCCACGCGTTCGAAGTCGCCGGTGCCGAAGAGGCGGCTCAGGTCCTTGTTGAGCTTGTCCGGATCGAGGGGTTCGCCGGCCTTGGTGTCCATCCACCCGCGCGGCACGTCGGGATTCACGCGCGCCATCGGCGCGAAGCGGATCTCGTCGATCACCACGGGTCCGGGCACCGGGTGGATGCGCGCCGCCTCGAGCGCCGCGTACTGATCCTTCGGGAGCGACAGGGCCGCCAGCCGGGTGGCGATCTTGCGCGCGGCCGCCTCGCCGATCGGAATCGCCTTGGGCAGGTCGTCGAAATCCGCCGCGGAGAAATCGCCCAGCTCGGGCTCGATCAGGATGTCCTGGGGATGGAGCGAGGCGAGCGAGGCGCGCACGTTCTGCTCCGTGAGGATGTTGATCATCTGGCTCGTCACGCCGAGGACCGAGCCGAGGCTGTCGCGCTTGAGCAGGGGCGTGCCGAGGTTCACCGCGATCACGATCTGGGCGCCCATGGCGCGCGCCACGTCCACGGGAAGGTTGTCGGTGAGGCCGCCGTCGACGAGGATCCGGCCGTTCTGCTCCGCGGGCGCGATCGCGCCGGGCACGGACATGCTCGCGCGCATCGCGTCGGCCACCTCGCCGTGCGCGATCACGACCGCCTTGCCGGTCTCGAGGTCGGTCGCTATCGCCCGGAACGGGATCGGGAGCTTGTCGAAGTCGCGCTCGCCGGGCGTGCGTACGAGCGAGCGCAGCACCCCTTCGAGCTGCACGCCCGACACGAGCCCCTTGGGGAGCTTGAGCCCGCGGTCCTTCACGCCGAACTCGAGGCCGAAGAGGATGCTGCGGTCGTCGAGCTTGCGGCGCAGGGCGAGGTCCTGCCGCGGCGGGCGCTCGACGAAGAGCTTGTCGCTGGTGATCCCCCCGACGATCTTCTCCATCTCGCCGAGCGGCATCCCGCTCGCGTAGGCGCCTCCCACGATGGAGCCCATGCTCGTGGCCGCGATGCAGTCGATCGGCACGCGCATTTCCTCGAGCACCTTCAGCACACCGATGTGGGCCGCGCCCCGGGCCCCGCCGCCCGACAGCACCAGGCACACGCGCGGACGGGCGTCCGCGGCGGCGGGCAGCGCGCACGCGGCGGCGGCGAGGCACAGCGCCAAGCCGCGCAGCGCGGCGATCACTTCACGGTATACCCGCGGCCCTCGAGGCATGCGGCGCGGGCTTTCTCGAACGATGCTTGTCCTGCCTGCTGCTGGGCGCCCGCGGCCTGCTGCTGCTGGGCCGCGGCCCGGCGGTTCGCGCCGCGCTGGGCGGCGGCCGCTCCGACCGCGCCTGCCTTGGCGGCATCGCCCGTGTCGCGGTCCGTCATGGCGCCGACGGCGGCGCCCGCGGCGGCGCCGCGCGCCCGCGCCCCGCTACCGGTGACGGGCGGAGGGGCGGCCGGCGGCGGTGCGGGCGGAGGCTTCGCGGGATCGAAGCCGCTCTGATCCACCGCCCAGCTGTGGCAAGCGGCCTCGTCCTTCTTCTGCTGCTCGGGGCTCTGGCCCTTGGCGGGATAGACGAACTGGGCGGCGGCCGGCCACGCCACCGCGATCGCCGCCGCCGTCCACGCGAGGCGCCTCATGGCGTCGCGAATATGTTTCATGGAGCTTCTCCTGCGAGTGATGCCCGCAGCCAGCATGCGCGCAAGGCTGTTTCGGCTCCTATAGCACCATGGTGCCGGAATCATCTTACCCGGATGGCATGCTTTCGAGCGCGACGCCGGCCGACGCCAGCTCCTCGGCGAGCCGCACCAGCTCCGCGACGGAGCGCACCTTCATCTTCGCCATGACTCGCGAGCGGTGCGTCTTCACGGTGCGCTCGGCCGCGTGCAGCGCGAAGCAGATCTGCTTGTTCAGCCGTCCCGCGACCACGCCGGCCATCACCTGGCGCTCCCGCGGCGTGAGGGAGGCATAGCGCGCCTCGAGATCCGCAAGGTGCGCGAAGCGCCGGGCGCGCTCGGCGTCGCGTTCGAGCGCGCGCGTGACGGCATCGAGCAGCGCGGAGGTCTTCACCGGCTTGGTGAGGAAGTCGAGCGCCCCCCCGCGCATGGCCTTCACCGTGCTCGGAATGTCGCCGTGACCGCTCAGGAAGATCACCGGATGCGGGTGCGCGCGGTTCGCCAGGGCAAGCTGCAGGTCGAGCCCGGTCTGCCCCGGCATGCGCAGGTCGAGCAGGACGCACGCCGGCCCCTCGGAATCGTCTGCGGCGAGATACTCGGGCGCGGATCCGTAAAGGCGGGGCCGGTAGCCCGCGGCCTCGAGCAGGCGCCCCACCGCCGTGCGGAACGCCTTGTCGTCGTCCACGACGTGCACGATGCCGGGAAGCGGGGCCGGCGCGCTCACGTCCCGATCGCCGGGAGCCACACGCGGAAGATCGCGCCATGGGGCATGTTGGCCTCGTACGCGACGCGCCCTCCGTGCATCTCCACGATGTTGCGCACGATCGCGAGCCCCAGGCCCATGCCGTCCGGCTTCGAGGTGTGGAACGACTCGAAGAGGGCTTCGGCCTGCTCGGGCGCAACGCCCGGCCCGTGGTCTTTAACCGCGATCTCGGCGCCTCCGGCGTGCGCTCGCGTCTCGATCCGGACCTCGCGCAGGAAGTCGGACGCGGAGACGAGCGCGTCCATGGCGTTCGCGACGAGGTTGATCACCACTTGCTGCAGCTGCACCGGGTCGCCGAGGATCGCGGGAGTTTCCGGATCGAAGGCGGGCACCAGACGCACGCGGCGCCGGGCCGCATCGAGCGCGAGGTGGTGCAGCGCGTGCGCGACCTCGGCGTTCACGTCGAGCGCGACGGAGCGGGTCTCGCGGCTGGAGAGGAGCCTGCGCAGGCCGCGGATCACCTCGCTCGCGCGCAGGCCCTCGCCGCGGATGTCGGCGAGGATCTCGCGCAGCTTGGAGACGTCGAGCGTTCCCCGGTCGAGCATCATCTCGGCGGCGTCGGCGTTGGTCAGGATCGCCCCCATCGGCTGGTTGATCTCATGGGCGATGCTCGCGGTGAGCGCGCCCAGGGTGGAAAGCCGCGAAACGCGCGCGAGCTCGGCGCGGCGCGCCGCCGCGGCCTCCTCCGCGCGCCGGCGACGGCGGCTCTGCTGCACCAGCGCCCCGATGAGCGCCCCTTCGACAACGATGGTCGCCGCGAGCGCCAGGAACTGCCAGCGGTAAGCTTCCCACGGATGGAGCGGGTGCCCGACGATCGCGCAGTGCCCTGGGATGCGCGTCGCGGCGATGCCCCAGCGCTCGAGCGCCTTCCAGTCCACCGCGCACTCCGGGGGCGGGTCGGCCTTCACGGGGATGCGGTCCGGGTCCGCGCCCTCGAGGACGGTGCGCACCAGCAGGCCCGCATCGCGACCATGCACGTCGAACCTCGAGGAGGACACGCCGGCGGGGCCGCGCCGCAGCAGCGTCTGGATCGCGGCGACCACCGGCGCCTTCGAGCGGGCCGCCACCTGGCCCACCGTGTCGGCGCCCGGCCCGGAGATCTGGCCGTCGCCGTCCTTGAGAACCGTGAGGTAGAGCACGATGGAGTCGGCCTCGATGCGCGAGACGCGCTCGAGCATCTCCCTGCGCGGCAGGCCCACGATGTAGCGCACGTCGAGCGGCGGCTCCAGGCCGCGCAAGGCCTTCTGCGCGAGCCCGAGGTAGAAGCGGTCGAAGTCCGCCGCTCCCGACACGACGTAGAGCCTGCGCGCGCCCGGTGCGAGCGCCCGGCCGAGCTCGACCGCGCCCTTCACGTCGAGCGCCATCGTGAGCCCCGTGGTGCGCGGTGGCCGCTTCCAGCCCTCGAGCGATCCGTCGATCACGCCGTCGAACACGATAGACGCCCCGGGCCAGATCGCGTCGCGGTAGCGGGTCGCGAACTCCAGCGGCTCGTTGCCCGAGGCGATGACGACGTCGATCCGGAGGTCGCGGTACTTCTCGCGCAGGAAGTCGACGTACTCGCCCTCGATCCTCTCCGAGAAGCGCAGGGTATCGATCTCCTCGGGGTAGACCTCGATCACGCGCGGCGCGTTCTCGTCGAGCGCGTCGCGCAGCGCCTTCTCGCGCACGACATTGACGGGGTACTGGGAATCCCAGTCGCGGATCAGCACCACGCGCCAGGGCTGCGCGGCGGGCACCGCGGGCGTTTCGGCCGGGGCGGCCGCGGGAAGGGCGGTGAGCAGCACGAGCCAAAGGAAAAGGAGCGCGGGCCCGAGCGGGCCCCTGCGATGCCGCGGGCGGTGCCTGCCTGTCTCGGATTGCAGCAGCATTCCCTCCGTCGTGCCTCATGGTACGGCGTCGCCGAGGCGCCTCTCCGGCCGGAATCGGCCATTCTTCCATCCGCCCGCTCGTCGCGCTTGATCGGCGTCAAGCGGCCCGGGAAGCCCGCTCGGCACCATGGCATACTTTCGTTTCGCGCGCCGTGTTTCGGCCGGATCATGGGGTCGCCGTCAGGCGGGCGGCCATTGGACCTTGGTCCAATTCGCAACCGCCGGCTTCCGGGCCATAGTCCGGTGTCGGCATCCATCGAGGGCTTGCCATGGTATCGAGTCGCCTCTTCGCGGGCCTGCTGCTCGCGTCCTCCTCCGCCGCCGTCGCCGGCCTCTACGACCAGCCGTGGTCCGCCGTGGAGCCCGCCGACGCCTCGACGGTGCGCAAGGAGTTTCCGGCATCGATCACGCAGATCGACGGGCGCAGCACGTCCAATCCGAAGCGCTCCGAGGCGGTGGCGCCGGGCAAGCACGTGGTCACGATCCGCTTCGAGACCGCGCGGGTGAACCAGTCGGAGGCCGAGGCGACGCGCGAGCTCGACCTGAGCCTCGAGCCGTGCACGCGCTACCGCATCGCGGCCCGGCGCACGACGGGCACGAAGTGGGAGCCGCAGGTCTACACGGAGCCGATCTCCGAGTGCGCGCGCAAGTTCCAGAAGCCCGCCTCGTGAGCGACGTGGATCGCGTCGCCGGGATTCGGCGGCCGTCGATCGCGGCGCGCGCATCGGTCGCCGCTTCGGCCGCGTTCCTGCTGCTCGCGGCCCCTGCCGCCCAAGCCTCGTTCCTTTCGGGCGAGGCCCTCGACACCGCGGCCAACGCCCTTTCGTGGTTCGTGATCGCCGTCGTCCCGGCGGCGGCGATCGCGGCCTTCCTCTTCGTGCACGTGCTGCCGGAGAAGATCGCCGAAAGGAACCACCATCCGCAGAAGCACGCGATCAAGGTCCTGTGCATCCTCTCGCTCTTCTTCGGCGGGATGCTCTGGCCCTTCGCCTGGCTCTGGGCGTACACGCGCCCCATCGCCTTTCGCGCGGCCTACGGCACCGAAAGACACGAGGACTACTACGAGGAGATGGGCGAGAAGGCGCTCGCCGGCGCACTGACCGCGGAGGAGATCGCGCACTTGCGCACCGAGCTCGCGGCCATGGAGGCGAAGGGCACGCTCCCGCCGCCGATCAGGCGGCTGCGCGAGGACCTCGACGCGCTGGTCTCCGCGTCCGAGAAGCCGGCCCGGGCGGCCGGGCCCGCGCGTGGAGGAGACGAATAGATGGAAGCCCTGCTGCTAGGCATCTACGCCTTCTTCGTCTGGCTCATCTTCTTCAAGTTCAAGTGGCTGCCGTGGAACACGGTCTCCCAGGTGATCGTGATCACGATCCCGATCGTCGGGCTCACGGTGCTCGTCCTCCTGCTGAACGTGGTGGCGCCGTCCTCCAGCGACGTGCGCGTCGTCAAGTACGTGGTGAACGTGGTGCCGCAGGTGCGCGGGCGCGTGATCGACGTGCCCGCCGAGGGCAACCGGCCGATGAAGAAGGGCGACGTGCTCTTCCGGATCGATCCGACGCCGTACCAGCTGCAGGTGGACGCCCTCGAGGCCCAGCTCGCGAACGTCGAGGGCACGAGCCGCGAGCTCGAGGAGCAGCTGACGGGGGCCGTGGCCCAGGTGGCGCAGGCGAAGGCCTCGATCGAGAGCGCGACCGCGCGCGTGGCCCAGGCCGAGGCGCAGCTCGACCTCGCGAGGAAGCGGGTGGAGCAGAACCGCCAGCTCGTGGCGAAGGGGGCGGGCAGCCGCTTCGACCTGGAGCAGGCGGAGACCAACCTGCGCGAGGCCGAAGGCGCGCTCGACGGGGCGCGCAGCACCGAGGCCCAGGCGCGCGGCGCCGAGGCGCAGGCGCTCGCCTCGGAGCGGCAGATCCGCCAGCGCATCGGGGCGAAGTCGAACGGGCAGTGGGCGCAGATCGCGCAGGCGCGCGCGGAGCTCGAGAAGGCCAAATGGGATCTTTCGCAGACCACGGTGGTCGCGCCCGCGGATGGCACGGCGATCAACCTGCAGCTGCGGCCCGGGTCCATGACTGCGGCCTTTCCAGCCCTTCCCGTGCTCACCTTCGTGGAGAACGAGTTCTCCGTCATCGCGCTCTATCACCAGAACGAGCTCCACCTCGTGGCGCCGGGCGACGAGGCGGAGATCGCGCTGCGCACGCTGCCGGGCGAGATCATCAAGGCGAAGGTGGACTCGATCGTCTGGGCGCAGGGGCAGGGACAGGTCGCGCCCTCGAGCGTCCTGCCGACGACGGGGGCGGCGCCGATTCCGCCGGGGCGCTTTCCCGTGAAGCTGACGGTCGATCCGAAGTACCGGGACGTCTTCCTCGCCGCGGGCGCACGGGGCGACGCGGCGATCTACACCGAGCACGTCGAGGCGATCCAGATCCTGCGCAAGATCATCCTGCGCATCGGCACCAAGCTCAACTACCTCATCCTCAAGCTGCACTGATGGACCGCTTCGCGCTCCGCAGGCTTGCCGTGGCGGCCGCGCTCGCCGCCGCGGCCTCCGGCTGCGCGCTCGCCCCGCCCCCGACGGGCGAGGAGCTGCGCGCGCAGGCGCTTCCGAATGCGCGGGTTCCGGCCCACTGGGCAGCCGGCCCGGTCGGCCAGGGCGAGGTGGAGGTTGGCTGGCTCACCTCCTTCCACGACGCCGCGCTCGACCAGCTCGTCTCCGAGGCCATCGCCAACAACCCCGACCTGCGGGTGGCGGCCGCGCGGGTGGAGGCCGCGGAAGCGAGCGCGCGCGCCGCGGGGGCCGCGCTCTATCCGCAGGTGAACGTCGCGGGCCACGGCGGCGGGAAGATGGGCGGCGACAACACGGGCCTCGAGGTCTTCGGCCTCTTCGCGAGCTGGGAGATCGACGTCTGGGGACGCGTGCGCGCCTCGCGGGCCGCCGCCGCGGCGCAGTACGAGTCCGCGGCCCTCGACGCGCGCTACGCACGGGAGTCGATCGCGGCGCTGGTTGCCAAGAGCTGGTTCCTCGCGCGTGCCGCGGAGGCGCAGCAGGCCCTCGCGACCAGCAGCGTGGTTTCCGCCGAATCCCTCGCGGCGCTCGCCCGCGACCGGCAGCGCGTCGGCAAGGCCGACGAGCTCGAGGTGGCCCAGGCGGAGGCGAGCACGCTCTCGTACCGCGACCTCGTGCTGCAGGCGGACATAGCGCGACGCAATGCTCTGCGCGCGATCGAGATCCTCGCGGGCCGCTATCCTTCGGCCACGGTCGATGCCGGTGGCACGCTCCCCGCGCTGCCGGGGCTGGTCCCCGCGGGATTGCCGTCGCAGCTGCTCGAGCGCCGCCCCGACGTGCAGGCGGCCGAGCGGCGCGTGGCGGCGGCGTTCTACCGGACGGAGGAGGCGAAGGCCGCGCGCCTGCCGAGGATCTCGCTCACCGGCGGCGTGAACAGCGTCTCGAGCGACCTCCTCGTGCTGAAGGAACGGGACAATCCCACGTGGAGCGCCGGCGCGACGCTGCTCGCCCCGATCTTCACCGGGGGGGCGCTGCAGGCGCAGGTGGATGCATCCACCGCCGACCAGAAGGCCGCGCTCGCGGACTACGGGCGCATCGGCGCGCGCGCCTTCGACGAGGTCGAGGGGGCGCTCTCCAGCTCGTTCAACCTTGAGCGGCGCTCCGAGGTGCTCGCCCGCGCCGTCCAGGCCAACGAGCGCGCGCTCGGCCTCGCCCGGGTGCGCTACGACGTCGGCTCGGCCGACCAGCGCGCCGTGCAGCAGCAGCAGCTCGCGCTCTACGCCGCGCGCGCCGCGCTCCTGCGCGTGCAGGCCGACAGCCTGGCCCAGCGCGTGAACCTCTACCTCGCCCTCGGCGGGAGCTTCGAGATGCTGCCGCCCGAGGAGCCGGAGAAGCCATGAGCCTGCTCGCGCGGATCTTCGGCACGTCCCCGGGCGGCGAGGGAGCGGCCGAGGCCGATCCCCTGATCGACCGCCTCGTCGCGGCGACCGACCGGCGCCTCGCCTACGTGAAGGGCTATCGCGAGCAGCTCCGCGCGCCGGTCCTCGCCGCGCGCGAGCGGATGCGGGAAGCCGTCGCGCGCATCCCGGGGCCCACCGAGGTGGGCACGAAGGCGTGGTCGGCCGATACGACGGTGCGTGCCCTTTTCGCGCGCGCCGAGGACGCGGCGGCGGCCTTCAGCCGGGACGAGGGGGTCCGCGCCTTCTTCGGCGCGCACCCCGGATCCGACTGCTTCGGAATGCTGGCCCTCGAGCAGCGCGAGCGGCGCGTCCTCACGAGCGTGCTCCAGGGCGAGTCGGTGCAGGCCGAGGTCGCGCGCACCACCGTGAGCTTCACCGAGCCGCAGATCCTCGCGCCCGGAGCCGGCGAGGCGGCCGTGCGCGAGGAGCTCGTGGGGCGCGCTCTAGAGTACCTCGCCCTGCGCGCGCTGCAGGCCGTGGGAGCGATGCGCGCGGAGCGACACGAGCTCGAGAAGGAGCGCGCGCTGCTGCAGGCGGAGCTCAAGCTCGCGCGGAAGCGCGGCGCGGGCTTCGGCGGCATGGCCGCGGAGGGAACGCCCGCCGCCGAGATCGAGCGCGACCTCGAGAGCACCGTGCGCGAGCTGGAAGCGGCGGCCTCGCGCCAGCTCCTGCCGAGCCTCATCGAGGAGATGGCCCGGGTCCTCGGCGAGCCGCGGAAGTACCTCACCATCGAGCCGTGCACGCTCGCGCTCGACGCGATGAACTTCGCCGTCGAGCCTTCGGCGGCGACGACCACGCCCCGGGTCGCGATCCTGAAGCTCGTCGAGCGCCCGCCGTACGCGGTGCTCGTCGCGCGGTTCCCGCACGGGGAGCTGCGAGCCGACAACCGGCTCGCCGAAGCCGAGAAGTTCCTGTAAGGAGAAGACGCCATGAAGGACAAGAAGGGCAAGAAGGCCAAGAAGCAGGCGGGCGGCGACGCCCGGCGCAAGCCCGCCCCGGCAGGCAAGTCCGAGAAGCTGGGGCGCAAGGAATACGAGGCCGCGCTCGCGAAGCTGCACGAGGAGCTGGTGCAGATCCAGCTCTGGGTCCAGCAGAAGGGCCTCAAGATCTGCATCGTGTTCGAGGGCCGCGACGGCGCCGGCAAGGGCGGGACCATCAAGGCGCTCACCGAGCGCGTGAGCCCGCGCATTTTCCGCGTGGTCGCGCTTCCCGCGCCCACCGAGCGCGAGAAGTCGCAGATGTACATCCAGCGCTACCTGCCGCATCTTCCGGCGGCCGGCGAGGTCGTGATCTTCGACCGCAGCTGGTACAACCGCGCGGGCGTCGAGCGCGTGATGGGCTTCGCGAGCGACGAGCAGGTGCGCGACTTCCTGCGCGTGCTTCCCGACGTGGAGAAGGCGATCGTCCATTCCGGCGTGCTGCTCCTCAAGTACTGGCTCGAGGTGAGCCCCGAGGAGCAGACGAAGCGGCTGCAGGCGCGCATCGACGACGGGCGCAAGATCTGGAAGCTCTCGCCCATGGACCTCAAGTCGTACAGCCGCTGGTACGACTACTCCCGCGCCCGCGACGAGATGTTCGCGGAAACCGACACGGCGTGGGCGCCCTGGCACGTCGTGCGCTCGGACGACAAGAAGCGCGCGCGGCTCAACACCCTCTCGCACATCATCCAGAAGATCCCGTACAAGCGGACCAAGTCGGAGAAGGTGGTCCTGCCCGATCGCCAGAAGGCCCACGGCTACCACGCCCCCGACTATCCTTACAAGTACGTCCCCGAAGCCTACTGACCCGGCACCTAGGTGCCATGGAGATTCGCTGCGCCGGGCCCCAAGCTGTCAAAGTCGATTCCACACCCCGATAAGGAGATTCCATGCGTCCACTGCCCGTCCTCGCGCTCGTCCTCGCCGCGGCCCTGCCGGCCGCGGTGCCTGCCGAGCAGCCCGAAGTCACCCGGCACGTCGCGACCGCCCCCGGCAAGGGCGCCGTCGTGCAGACCGTCAAGGCGACCGCCACCGTGGAGGCGGTCGATCCCGCCACGCGCACCGTCACGCTCAAGCTGCCCCACGGCAAGACCCGCAGCTTCGTGGCGGGCGACGAGGTCCGCAACTTCGACCAGATCAAGGTCGGCGACAAGGTGCACGTCAAGTACGCCGAAGCGCTTACGCTCGAGCTGAAGAAGGGCGGCAAGGAGATCGTCGGCACCAAGGAGGGCGCGGCCATCGAGCGCGCGGAGCCGGGCGAGAAGCCGGGCGGCGTGGCTGCGCACCAGATCACGGCGACCGTCGAGGTGGTGGGCGTCGACCGCAAGCACATGATCGTGTCGGTGAAGAACGACAAGGGGGAGATCGTCGACCTGCACCTGCACGATCCGGCGCAGGTGAAGCTCGTCGAGAAGGGCGACCACGTGGAGGTCACCTACACCGAGGCGCTCGCGGTGTCTCTCGAGCCGGCCGCTCCGGCCAAAAAGGCCCCGGCGAAGAAGAAGGAGTAGGCCTTCGGGGCCTCCCCCGGCCGGGGGAGGCCCTGCGCGGCCAATCCGTCGTCGCGATGCCGGTGAGCTGAGCGATGGATTCCGGCGCAGGATCGGGCGGCCGCGCGGGCGGACCCGCGGCGACCGACCCCGCCAATTTCTCGATCGTCCTCGGCGGCCCGCTCTTCCAGCTGCTGCGCCGCGCGCACCTCGAGGGCGACGCGGCCGAGCTCGCGCGCCGTCGCGTGATCGCGATCGCGCTCTTCGCGTGGCTGCCGCTGCTGGTGCTCGCGGCGGCCGGCGGCGAGGCCCTGGGCGGGGCGGCGGCGGTGCCCTTCGTGAAGGACGTGGAGGTGCACGTCCGCTTCCTGGTGGCGGTGCCGCTGCTCGTCGCCGCGGAGCTCCTCGTGCACCTCAGGATCCGCCCCGTGGCGCAGGAGTTCCTGACGCGCGGCCTCGTGCCCGAGCAATCCCTCGAGCGCTTCCGGGACGCCGTGCGCTCGGCCTTCCGGCTGCGCAATTCCATCGCGGCGGAAGTCGCGATGATCGCGCTCATCTACGGCGGGGGCATTCCGTTCGTGTGGCGGCATTTCGCGGCGCTCGACGTGGCGACCTGGTACTCGCACCCCGGGCCCGAGGGGCCGCGGCTCACGGCGGCGGGCTACTGGTATGCGTACGTGAGCGTGCCGCTGTTCCAGTTCCTCCTGCTGCGCTGGTACTACCGGCTGGCGATCTGGACGCGCTTCCTGTGGCAGGTGTCGCGCATCCGCCTGAACGTCTCCGCCATGCACGGCGACCAGGCCGCGGGACTCGGGTTCCTCACCGCGACCGTGTACGCCTTCGTGCCGCTGCTCATGGCGCACGGGGCGCTGCTCGCCGGCAACATCGCGAACCGCATCTTCCATCTCGGGGGCTCGCTCGTGGACTCCCGGATCGAGATCGGGGTGGTCGTGGGCTTCCTGCTGCTGCTGGTGCTCGGGCCGCTGGCGGTCTTCGCGCCGCAGATCTCGGAGGCGAAGCGCCGGGCCGGGCGGGAATACGGGCGGCTCGCGCAGCGCTATGTGCGCGACTTCGAGGCCAGGTGGCTCCCGGAAGGATCGCCGGCAGGGGAATCGCCGCTCGGGGCGAGCGACATCCAGTCGCTCGCGGACTTGGCCAACAGCATGGCCGCGGCCCGCGCTACGCGCACGGTTCCGGTCACGCGCGATGCGGTCCTCAAGCTCGCCATGGCCGTGCTCGCGCCCCTCGCGCCGCTGCTCCTCACGGTGATCCCGCTCGAGGAGCTCGTGAAGCGCCTGCTCAAGCTGCTCCTCTAGGGTGCGACGCTTCGTACCGGACTTCCAACTTTCGCTGCGCGCCGCCCTGGCAGCGGCCTTCTCGGTGGCGCTCGCGGGATGGCTGGAGATGCGCTTCCCGATCTACGCGATGATCGCGGCCGTGATCGTCACGGACCTCTCGCCGGCCCAGACGCGCAAGCTCGCGATTCCGCGGCTCGTGGGGACCGTCCTCGGCGCCTCGTTCGGCGCCGCCCTGAGCCCGTGGTTCCCGCCGGGAGCGATCGTCATCGGCGCGGGCATCTTCGGCGCGATGCTCGCTTGCCGGCTGCTGCGCATGAGGGAGGCCGGGAAGCTCGCCGGCTACGTGTGCGGCATCGTCCTGCTCGAGCACACGACGCAGCCCTGGGCCTACGCGCTCGCCCGTTTCGCCGAGACGGTGCTCGGGATCGGCGTGGCCGTTGTCGTGAGCCTCGTTCCCAAGCTCCTGCGGGTCGAGGAGCCGCCGCCGCAGGCGTGACTCAGCTCACGGGCTTCCAGCTTCCGTCGGGCTGCCGGCACGCGGTTCCCTTCACCTTGTCGGGCTTTCCGTCGACCGTCGCGTCGACCGTGTACTCGCGGCACGGCGTGCCCGACGCCTCGTAGGTGCGCGTGGGCGTCACGGTGTAGCTGTTGCCGGTGTCGGGGTTGCGCCACGTCGATCGCTGGCCCGTGGGCGTCTTCTCGAGCGCCTGGGCGGCCTTGAGGCGGTCGGCCTCGTCCATCTTGCGGCCGATGTTGCCGCCGATGAGCGCGCCGGCGACCGTGCCCGCGACGATCGCCACGGTGCGGCCCGTGCCGCCGCCGATGGTCGAGCCCACGACGCCGCCCACCACGGCGCCGGCGACCGCGCCTTTCTGCTCCTTCGTGGGCGGGTTCTCGCAGGCGGTGAGGGCGAGCGAGGCGGCGAGCAGAAGGGCCAATCCGCCCCGGATCGATTTCGTGGTCATTGCCGGTTCTCCCAGGTTAGCTGCCGCCGCTGTACCAGTTCTTGCACGATTGGGCCGCGCTCAGGTTGGGACCGCATTCCGACGCGACCCCCTTTTCCGCCGGGGTCGTGCACGCGGCGAGCCAGAGGAGCGTCCCGGCGGCGATCGCGATCTTCAAGGCGGCCCGGAGCGTCGATCGGCCCATCAGCGCACCAGCGGGATCTGGCGCGCGAGCTCGTACCGATTGATCGCGCGCAGCTTGTTTTCGATCTGCAGGTAGCGCACCGCCTTGCGGGCCGGCAGCGCCGAAAGGAGCTTGCGCAGCTCGCGCTCCCGCAGCTTCTGCTCGTCGGCGTCCGCCGCGAGGACCTCGCGCGCGATTCGCTTCGCGTTCGCGTCCGTCATGGACGATTCTGCGGCGAGGTAGTCCTGGATCGCGCGGTTCTGCCGGCGCGCGATCGGTTCCAGGCGGCGCTGGTAGTCCTCGTAGATCGGCCAGAAGCGCTTCGCCTCCTCGGGGGTGAGCTGCATGTTTCTCTCCACCAGGCCGCGCTTGTCCGCCTGCGCGGCCTGCCGGATCGCCTCCGTGTCCGCGGCGGCCGGGGAGGGTGCGGCGGGGTGCGCCTCGGGGCCGGCGCCCCAGGCGTTCAGGCCCGCGGCGAGCGCAACGACGGCGAGCATCGCCCTCATTCGGCCTTCCTCCAGGTCGCGTCGGGGTTGTACTGCGTCATCGACCCGGCGACCGCCGGGGTCCGCGGCCCCAGGTCCTTCTGGTAGACCACCCCTTCGTGGTTCACGACGAAGGTCATCACCCCCGAGGAGCGATACTTCGCCGGCCAGGCCTCGATGGCGAAGCCGCCGAGCAGCTTGTCGCCGACCATGTAGTTGAACGCGCCCCCGGACGCATTCTTGCCCTGGGAAGTGAGGATCCGGTAGTAGTAGCCGTGGTAGGGCTCCTTGTGGCCGCTCTTGCCCTTCGAGGATTTGAGGTAGCCCTCGCTCGAGGCCTCGGCGACCAGCGGGCCCAGCGGGCTCTCCTTGTCGCCCTCCTTCGTGGGCCAGTAGAGGCCGTCCTTCTTGCCCGGCGTGGACCGGAAGCGCCGCGCGTAGTCGTCGAAGCCGTTGCCGTCGGCGTCGGTCGAGGCGTACTCGCGCTGCGCGTCCACGATGGCGAGCAGCGTCTGGATCGTGTCGAGCTCGTTGCGGCCCACGCGGCGGTCGACGATCTCGTCGTGCCCGGCGTTCGCGTCGAAGGCCCAGTGCCCGTCGCGCTTCACGATGGGCGCCGGGAACGGCCAGCCGTCGTTGCCCACGTCGAGGATGACCTTGTCCTCGCCCTGCTTGTCGAGCGACACCTTCTGATCGTAGGCGTCGAGGAATTTCTTCCAGTCGTTGGCGTCGGCCACCTTGTCGCCCGAGAAGAGCCACGACTTCGATTCGGGGCCCACGACCGCGAGCAGGTCGTGGGCGCTCTTCGCGCGGACCGCGTCGGCGAGCGCCTTGGCGGCATCGTCCGGGGTGGCGAAGGTGAGCTGCTTGGCGGGCGCGGCGTGCTTGGCGGGCGCCTGCTTGGCGGCGGGCTCGGAGGAGGGAGCCTGCGCGGAAACGTCCGCGCCCAGGGCGAGCGCGACGGCTCCGGCCAGCGCCGCGAAAACGATGTGCTTGGGGATCTTCATGTCGGTCTCCTGGAAGGATGGGGGCGTTCAGCGCCGTCCGCCGCCGCCACGGCCGCCGCCGCCGGACCGGCCGCCACCGCCGCTGCGGCCCATGCTCGAGCTGCCGCGCGAGCTCGCGGCACGCGTCGACGAGCCTCCGCCGCCGGCGCCCGAGAAGCCGCCGCCACCGCCGCCCCGCTGGGCCGTCGAGGCACCGGCGCCGCCCCGCGAGCCCGTCCCGGCGCCTCCCGCGCCGCCGCCGCGCTGCGCGGCCGCGGCACGGTCGGCCGATTGCACTCGTCCCTGCATCTCCCCGCGCCCCATCTGGGACATCTCGGTGCGCCCCTGCTCCGCCCGTCCACGGAACTGGTCGCGCGACTGCGCGGCCTGCCGGTCGCTCCCGCGGCCGTACTTCTGCGCCGTGCCCTGGTCGCGGTATGCCGCGCCCTTGCGGTGCTCGGCGTTGTGGTTCCAGTTCCCGTTGGAGATGTTGGTCTTGTTGAAGTTGTTGTACCGGTTCACGTTGATGTTCACGTTGTTGTTGCCCCAGCCGATGCCGCCCCAGATCGCGGCGCCGACCACGACGCCCGTGGCGAACCAGAAGGCGGAGCCCGCCACGTAGCCCGGCGGGTAGTAGTAGTAGGGCGGGGGGTACGAGTACCACCACGGGCCGTAGACCGTCGCGGGGTTGTAGGTCGGGACGTAGACCACCTCGGGATTCGGCTGCTCGATCTTGATGATCTGGACGCCGCCCTCGTTCTCCTTCTCGACGGTCATTTCCTTCGACGTCTTGAGGTTGCCGGCGGCCTCGGCCTTCTCGCGCAGCTTCTGGACGGTCTTCAGCACGTCGGCCTGCTGCGCGAGGAAGGCATCCCCCAGCTTCTGCGTCCAGTCGAGCTTCTCGTTCATCATCGTGAGGACCTGCGGCACGGCGGTGAGCGATTTCACGCTCGGGTCCCAGGACTGCTTCTCGAGCGCGTCCTCGAGGGCCTTCTCCTTGAGGTTCGGATTCTGCTTCTGCCAGCGAGCGGCCTCCACGACCTCGAGCGGATACGTCGATGCCATGAGGATTTGCGAGAGCAGCGCGTCGGGATAGAGGGCGATGGGGGCGAGCAGCTCGTCGAGGCTCTGCTGGTTGAAGGTCGCGCCGCCGGCGGCCTGCTGCGCGGCGGGGGCGGCCGGCGCCTGGCCCGTCGGCGGCGCGGCCTGCTGCGCGAAGGCGACGGGCTCGAGCGCCATGCCCGCCGAGACGGCGAGCACCGCGAGGCGAAGGGGGAGGGAGGGCTTGCGGTCCATGTGGGTCACCTCGTCATGGCGTGCACCGTGAGGGAGCGACCCTTCCAGTACATGCCGTTCAGGCGTTGCGTGAGCTTCGAAAGCGCTTCGGGCGTGGCGGCGACGTCGAGGATCACCGCCGGGCGGGTCCCGTCGCCGGGCACCTGCTCGATCGAGGCGACCTCCGCGACCCCGTAGCGGCCGAGGAACGCGCGCAGCTCGTCGTCGTTCGTTCCCGGCGCGATGTTGCCGATCCAGAGCTTCATGTCCTCTCCGTCAGGCCATGATGTTCACGCCGCCGTCCACGTACATCGTCTCGCCCGTGATGCGGCGCGCGTACGGCATGGCGAGGTAGGCGCAGGCGAAGCCCACGTCCATGATGTCCACCAGGTCGCCCACCGGCGCGCGGCGGACCGCCTCGTTGAGCATGAGGTCGAAGTCGCGCAGCCCCGAGGCGGCGCGGGTCTTGAGGGGACCGGGCGAGATCGCGTGGACGCGGATCTTTCTCTTCCCCAGCTCGTAGGCGAGGTAGCGGCATGCGGATTCGAGGGCCGCCTTCACGGGACCCATCACGTTGTAGTTGGGCACCACCTTGGCGGCGCCATGATAGCTCATCGCGAACATGGTGCCCCCGTCGGCCATGAGCGGGGCGGCGAGCTTCGCCATGCGCACGAAGGAGTGGCACGAGATATCCATCGCCTTCGCGAAGCCTTCGGCGCTGCAGTCGAGGAGCCCCCCCTCGAGGTCCGCCTTTGGCGCCCAGGCGATCGAATGCACGAGGATGTCGAGCTTTCCCCATTCCTTCGCGACGCGCCCGAACACGGCCTCCAGCTCGCCCGGCCTGGAGACGTCGAGCGGCATCAGGATCGGGGCCTGGAGCTCCTTCGCGAGCGGCTCGACATAGGTCTTCGCCTTGTCGTTGAGGTAGGTGACGGCGACGTCCGCGCCGAGCTGGCGGAACGCCGAGGCGCAGCCCCAGGCGATGGAATGCTCGTTCGCGATACCCACGACGAGCGCCTTGCGGCCTTTCAGTACGGGGGACCTGCCGGCGTCAGGGGCCGCGCGGCTGGCGGTGCTGCGGCGCTCAGGCATCGACGTTTTCCCTTGCAGGAGCGTCTTCCGTGAGGCGGCGCGTGTGGCGCGCGATCACGCCTTCCTCGTCGGTCGGCACGCGAAAGGCCTTCACGCGGCTCGCGGCGGTCGTGACGAGCGCGGCGCCGGCGGCGTTGGCCGCGGGGTCGAGCTCCACGCCGAGCCAGGCCGCGTCGCGGCAGACGCGCTCCCGGATCGGGGCGGAGTTCTCGCCGATGCCGGCGGTGAAGACGAGCGCATCCACCCCGCCCAGCACCGCGGCGAGCGCGCCCATCTCCCGCCGGATGCGGTAGGCGTAGAGGTCGATCGCGAGCTTCGCGCGGGGGTCGGGCGAGGCGAGGAGCGTGCGCATATCCGATGAGATGCCGGAGATGCCGAGCAGGCCCGATTCCTGGTAGAGGAGCTTCTCGATCGCCTTCGCGTCCATGCCTCGCGACTGCATGAGATAGAGCACGACGCCCGGATCGAGCGAGCCGCAGCGCGTGCCCATCAGCAGGCCGTCGACCGCGGTGAAGCCCATCGTGGTCGCCACGCTCCGTGTCTCGCGCATCGCGCACATGCTCGCCCCGTTGCCCAGGTGCAGCACGATCGTGCGCCCGCGGGCGGCCGCCGGGTCGAGCGCCGGGAGCTGCGAGGCGATGTATTCGTACGACAGGCCGTGGAAGCCGAAGCGGCGCACGCCCGATTCGTGCATCGCGTAGGGCAGGCCGAACATCTGCGCGAGCTCGGGCTGCGAGCGGTGGAAGGCGGTGTCGAAGCACGCGACCTGGGGCACGCCGGGGGCGCGCTCGAGCAGGCGCCGGATCGGTGCGAGGTTGTGCGGCTGGTGCAGCGGCGCGAGGGGGACGAATTCCTCGAGGGTCGCGAGCACCTTCGCGTCGACGCGCACCGGCTTCGAATACGCGAGGCCGCCGTGCACCACGCGGTGCCCCACCGCCTGGAGCGTATCGGCGCCGAGCGCCTTGCGCAGGAAGGCCATGATGCGGTCGAGCGCCTGCTCGTGGCCCGCGCCCGCGGCAGGGCTCCACGTATCGTCCAGCAGCGTCGCCCCGGCGCCGTCGCGCGCCCTGAGCCTGGGGCTCGTGTGGATCGATTCGGCCTGGCCGTCCACCGACGGGTGCGCCTCTTCGCCCCGGTAGAGGGAGAACTTGATGCTCGAGGAGCCCGAGTTGAGGACGGCGATCGCGCTCGTCATGCGACGGCCTTCCGCACGTCGTGGCTGCGCGCGTGGGCCACGAGGGCGGCGACCGCGCACGAGGCGAGGCGCGTGGTGACCGGGTCGGCCCGGCTGGTGAGGATCACCGGGACCCGCGCCCCGAGCACGATGCCCGCGGCGTCGGCGTTGGCCATGAAGGTGAGGCTCTTGGCGAGCATGTTGCCCGCCTCGAGGTCGGGGACGACGAGGATGTCGGCCTTGCCGGCGACCGGCGAATCGATCTTCTTGATGCGCGCGGCGGCGAGGTCGATCGCGTTGTCGAGGGCGAGGGGCCCGTCGAGCACGCCGCCGGTGATCTGCCCCCGGTCGGCCATCTTGCACAGCGCGGCGGCCTCGATCGTCGAGGCCACCTTGGGATTCACGGTTTCCATCGCCGAGAGGATCGCCACCAGCGGCTTCGGGCGGCCGAGCGCGTGGGCGAGGTCGATCGCGTTCTGCACGATGTCGACCTTCTCCTCGAGCGTGGGGAAGATGTTGATCGCCGCGTCGGTCACGATGATCGCGCGGTCGATGGCGGGCACGTCCATCACGAAGCAGTGGCTGATGCGCCGGCTCGTGCGCAGGCCCGCCTCGCGCCGCACCACCGCGCCCATGATCTGGTCGGTATGCAGGCTTCCCTTCATGAGCATCTGCGCGCGTCCCTCGCTCGCGAGCCGCACGGCCTCGGCGGCCGCGGCCTGCTCGCTGTCCTCGGAATCGACCGTCTCGAAGTGGGCGATGTCGATCTTCGCCTTGCGCGCCGTGTCCTCGATGCGCTTGCGGGGCCCCACGAGGATCGCCTGCATGAGGCCCGTGTGCGCGGCCTCGACCGCGCCGCGCAGCGACGATTCGTCGCAGGGGTAGGCGACCGCGGTGGGGGCGGGCTCGAGACGGCGTGCGGCCTCGATGAGCCTCTCGTACTTGGCGCGGTGGACGACTTCGTTCACGCCTCGGCCTTGCTGCGCTTGCGCGCGGCTGCGCTCGTAGAGAGCAGCTCGCGGATGCGCGCGAGAGTCGCCTGCTGCTCGGGCGTCGGGGTCACGCCGTGGGCGCCGCCCTCGGCGATCACGTGGTCGATGAGCGAGAGCAGCCGCTCGCGATCCCGGGCCTCGGGGACGAGCGCACCCAGCGTGTCGAGCGCCTTGCCGGGCTCGAGGTCGACCGCCACTTCCTGCTCGCCGCGCACGCGATGCCACTCCGCGGGCGTGAGGCGCGGCAGCAGGTCGTCGTATTTCTTGACGAGCTCGCGCTTGAGGTCGAGGCGCGCGAGCGGGATGGGGTTGCCCTTGCGGGCGAGGAGCGCGGCCACGCGCGCGAGCGCCTCGGTGTAGCCGCCGCGATCGATGTTCTCGAGCACGCGGCGTGCGAAAGGCTCTTCGCGGATCTCCGCGGGCAGCGAGGGCGCGACGCCCGGGCCGAGGTCCATGGCGAAGAGGTTCCCGTACATCTGGAAGAACGCCGCCTCGCTCGCGGCGTCGCGCAGCGCACGGTAGTAGTCGAGCGAGGCGCTCAGCATCTCGGACAGGTACTTCTCGATACGACGCGAAGGCGCGTCCGGCGGCAACGCCTTGCGGTTGGCGCGCACCGCGGCCGCCAGGGGCCCGATCGCGGCCATCCAGGGGTTGAGGTCCGAGAACGCCCAGCGCTGCGCCCGCAGCGGATGGAACCGGCGCGCGAGGCGGGCGGCGTCCTCGTTCACGAGACCCTGGACCGCGGGGCGCCCGAAAATCTCATAGGCGCGCTGGTTGAACTCGGAAACCGCGCTGGCGGAGGCGAAGGCCTTCTCGTCCTCGCGCTTAAAACGGTTGAGCCGCTTCGTCACCTCCTCGAGCGTGCGCTCGGCGAAGCTCGCCTCGTAGCCCCCGCCGGGCTTCTCGTCGATTCTCATCGCGTAGAGCCCCGGCGGCAGGGCCTCGATCGCGTCCATCACCGAAACGATCTGGGTGTACTCCTTCTTCGCGACCTTGCCGGAGACGAAGATGCCGAGGTGCCCGACCTGCTCGTGGACGAGCCCGACGATGACCTGGCCGTTCGCCTTGATCTCCTGCGTGGAGCCGTACACGTCCGCGACCCAGTTGAAGGCCTGCTGGGGCGGGGTGATGTTGTCGCCCATGGAGGCGAAGAGGACGATCGGCACGCGGATCGCGCGCAGGTCGAAGAGCCCGCTCGCGTCGGACTTCGCCCACAGGCGGTTGCCCACGAAGAGGTTCTGGGTGATCCACTCGATCTCTTCGCGGTTCATCAGGTAGAAGCCGCCCCACCAGCGCTCGAAATCGAGGAAGCGCGGCGCCTCGGTGTCGACGTTCGCGTAGAGGTGGTAGTACTTGTCCCAGAACGTGTTGGCGGGATTCAGGTTCTCGAAGTTCTGGACGAGGTGGGCGCCGTCGAACTTCCCGGCGCCGAGGTCGGAAGCGAGCGAGGCGAGCCACGTGCCGCCGAGGAGCCCGCCCGCGTAGCGCATGGGGTTGTCGCCTTCCCCCTCGCTCCACGCTCCGCCCCAGTACGACATGGGCGCGCCGTTGATCACGATGGGGCCCGTCTCGTCCGGCTCCGAAGCCGCGACCATCATCGCGGCCCAGCCGCCCTGGCAGTTGCCGATGATGGCGGGCTTCGGGCTTTCGGGGTGCAGCTCGCGAACCTTGTGCACGAACCGCCGCTCCGCCTCGCACACGTCGAGGAGCGTCTGCCCCGGCTCCGGCTCCGGATGGAACATCACGAAATAGACGGCGTGGCCGGCCCGCAGCGCCACGCCCACCTGCGAATCGTCCTTCATCCCGCCGATGCCCGGGCCGTGGCCCGCGCGCGGGTCGATGACGATGTAGGGGCGAAGCTCGGGCCGCACCGTCACGCCCTCGGGGGGCACGATGCGAACGAGGGCGTAGTTCGCCGGCCGCTCGAAGGTGCGCGCATCGAGCACCGTCTCGTAGTCGAAGTGCAGGACGGGCGGAGACCCGGCGCGGACGTGCTCGATGTAGCGGTTGCCGCGCTCGCGCATCGCGTCCCAGAAGAGGATCGAGCGCTGCGCGAGGTCGGTCCAGTAGCTCGCCGCTTCCGCCCACGCCGTGGCGACCGTGGCGCCGTCGCCGGCCTGCTCGAGCGCCGCCCGGGTGCGCTCGGTGTAGCTCTCGAGCGCCACCTGGGCGCGCTTCTGCAGGACGAAGCCGACCTTGGCGGCGAGCTCCGCCGCCCGCACGGCGCGGGCGACGGGATCCGGCGA
>Ga0187776_10000214_pt1 | contig 28070 bp, 27 predicted proteins | sample 0216_BV02_MP12_2_FD_132426 | JGI IMG/M metagenome (GOLD analysis project Ga0187776, IMG submission 132426) | Tropical peat soil microbial communities from peatlands in Department of Meta, Colombia - 0216_BV02_MP12_20_MG | ecosystem: Environmental > Terrestrial > Soil > Wetlands > Peat | place...
CCCCGCCTCGGTCGACGACCTCCCGCTCGCCGATGCTGCCCGCCGCGGGCTGATCGCGCCGCTGCGCGACCTGCGCGTGCCGCCGGTCGCCGCGATCAACGCCGTGCCGATCGTCGGCGGCGACTTCGACCAGGAGATCCTCGCCAAGACGCTCGACCACCAGGCGCTGAACCAGGCCGCAGCGGGCATGTACCGCGACCGCTTCGAGAACACGCCGGGGATCGTCTACGCCGCCGGCGTCGACCACGCGTACAACCTCGCGAAGGAATTCCGCGCCGCCGGGCTGAAGGCCGAGGCGGTCTCGGGGCGGACGCCGCCGGTACGCCTCGCGGAGACGCTCGCCGCCTACGAGCGGGGCGAGATCAACGTGCTCATCAACGCGCAGCTGCTCGCCGAGGGCTGGAACTCGCCGCGCGCGACCGTCTGCATGCACCTCGCGCCCACCGCGTCACGCCGCGTCTACCAGCAGCGGATCGGCCGCATCATGCGACTCCACCCGCGCAAGGAGGCCGGGATCGTGGTCGACTTCGTCCCGAAGGGAGCGACCCACAACGAGCGGGTCGTCTCGCTCCACTCGCTGCTCGACGCCGACTTCTACCGCGAAGGAGCGCGTGTCACACCGGCGCCGCGCCGCCGTTCACAGCGCCGCGCGCGCCGCCGTCTCACGCCGGCGCCGTGGCTCGTGCCGGTCACACCCGACGTCCGCCGCCGCATTGGCGTGATCCAGCGGGAGTGGCAGCGGATCGACCCGAAGTACCTCGACGAGGACGAGCAACGCTACTGGGCGACGATCGCCGGCCGCCAGATCCGTTTCGACGAGCGCGCCTCATTCGTCCAGAAGCTGACCGACCGGAGCGCGAGCAAAGCGGCGCTCGAGCAGTTCCTGACCACCGCGGCGGCCGAGAACCCGAACCGGCGGTTGAGGATGATGGCGCTGCAGGATCGCGTCTCGATGCGTGTCGAGCGCGCCGACTTCGACGACCTCGTGACGCTCGTGACCCAGGCGCCGACGTGGGAGAAGGAGCGTCTGCCCGGGATCCGGACGCTCCTGCGGGCGATCGGCGACGAGAAGCCGGACGCACCCGAGCAGATCCTCGCGCGCTGGACGTGGCGGCTCGCGCGCGCGACGCGCAAGGTGCAGGACCGGCGCGCGTCGGCGGAGTATCCGGAGGCGAAGCGGCTGCTCGGCGCGCTCGCGAACTCGCGGGGTCACCGCCACGAGGAGAACGCGGCGAAGCTCGTCCAGGCCGCGCTCGAGCTGCCGCTGCCGGTCGGTGCCGCGCTCCTCGCCTCGGCCGAGGGCTACACGCGCGGGCGACCAAGCTGATCGACGAGGCGCGGGATCGACTCGGCACGATCCAGGAGGTCGCGCTCGCGCTCGCGGAGAACCTGCCGGCACCGAAGCAGGGCGGCGGCCGCAGCAGGCGACGCCGGCGGCGGAGGCGCAAGGGCGGCGCGAAGACCGAGGCAGCGACGGCGAAGCAGGAGCGGAAGCAGGAGCCGCCGGCCGCAGAGGCCGCGCAGTCACCGAGCTAGACAGCAGCTCGAAATTCTCACCGATCCTTAGCACATCCGTCACAAAGCGGACCTAGAGTTGCGCCGTGCCTCGGGCGCGAATCCTCGGACTGGCGGCATTGCTCGCGCTTCCGTTCGGAGCCGCCGCGGGCCGCGCCGCGGCACCCTCACCAATCGTCTTCTCCGCCGACCGGGCGCCGCTCGTCACCGGGGAGATCTACCGGCTCGACCCGAACGGCCACCGCGTCGACCTGAGCAACAGCCCGTACCAGGACATGGACCCGGTCGTCTCACCGGACGGCATGCGCGTGGCCTTTCTGAGCAACCGGAGTGGACGGGAAGGCGTCTACGAGGTCGGCATCGACGGGCGAGGGCTCGTCCGGGTCGCGCCGTCCCTCCACCTTCCTCTGAGCTACCCGGCATCCCTCGCTTGGCAGCCGCACGGATCCTTGCTCGCCGTCGCGGCGCCTGTCGGCGCCGACGGGAGCTGGCGGGTGTGGATCGTCCGGCCTCACCGGAAGCCGCTCCTCGTCTCCGGCCACGCCAGATTCGGGGCGATCATCGGATTCGGCACCGGGGAGCCCTGGTCGCCGGACGGCCGCATCCTGCTGCTGTCGAGCGGAGGTGGCGGGATTCGCGCCGTGACACCGCAGGGACGCACGTTGTGGAGCGCCGCCGCGAGCCGGTCGGTCGCTTCATGGTCGCCCGACGGCCTGGTGGCGGTCCCGCTCCGACGCGGCGGCGCGGTGTACGACGAGAACGGCCGACTGCGCTTCGAGTTCCGACTTCCCCTAAGCCCAAGCGGCCCCCCCGTGTTCACGTGGTCTCCGAACGGGCGGCACCTCGCCGTCTACTGGAGCTACCAGCGCAACAACATCGAGGTGCTGACCGCGGACGGCACCGTCGCCCTCCAGCCAAGGCGCGTCTCGGGCTACGAGGTCGGCTGGGCAAGCAACTCGCGGGTCGTGATCGGCTTCCCGAATCAGAAGACGATCGGAATCGACCTGCGAACCAAGAAGGTCTCGTCTGCCTCGAGCAACTGGCTCGAGCCGCTCTCCGCCAACCGGAAGCTCGCGATCGTGACTTCTTCCCGCACGTCCGGCTTCGAGCTCGGCACCGCACCCTCTGCGGGTGGGAGCCTGAACACGTACGCCCAAGTGCCGGCATGCTTCAGCGACGGCGTCCGGATGGCGGCGACCGGGCCGCTTCAGTTCGCCGGCCGTTCGATCGTCTACCAGAGCTGGTGGGAGTGCGACCCGCCTTATGCCAGCCTCTACTCCAGCGCACCGGACGGCAGCGGGCTGCGCCGTCTCACGGACTCGCAGGCGCAGGAGACGCAGCCGGCGGTCTCGCCCGACACGACCAAGATCGCCTTCGTGTGGGCGCAATTCACCGGCCTCAGCTGCAAGGGCTGCTCCGACGGGATCCGGGTCGTGAACGCCGACGGCAGTAGCGAGCGCACCCTCACGAATCCCGACGACTGTACGTTCGACGACTCACCGACCTGGTCGCCCGACGGGAGCACGATCCTCTTCACGGAGGACGAATGCGACAGCCCCGGCGAGCTCTACACCGTTGCGGCCGCCGGCGGGACCCCGCACGATCTCGGCGTCGCCGGCACCGAGCCCGCCTGGGGACCGTCGAGAATCGCCTACGTAGGGCCGAAAGGCCTCTTCACCGCAAACACGGACGGAAGCGACCCCGTAGCAGTGGCTGCGAAGGGCAAGGACCCGGCCTGGTCGGCAGACGGCCGGCTCGCCTACCGGACGGGCGGCTTCGGGAGGACGGTCGTCGTGGGCTCGACCTCCACCCAGCTTCCCTTCGCCTCTGTCACATCACTCGTGTGGTCACCGGACGGCACGCGGTTCGTCGTCACCGCCCGCAAGACGAAGACCACGCCGCTCGACGTCTTTACCGTCCGAACCGACGGCACCGATCCGGTCGAGCTGACCAGGAACTACAACGCGCTGGGCGTGAGCTGGTAGCTAGCCGGCAGGCCCGCCGGCGCTCTCGCCGGCATCGTCGCCGTTCTGCTCCCGCTCGCGGAGGAAGCGCGTCAGCTCAGCCGCGAGGCTCTCGCCCGACGGCAGCTCCTCGGCCGCCTCGATGAGATCGACGCGGCGCTCGAGCTCCTCGACGTAGGCGGAGGTCTCGGCGTCGGAGGCAACCGCCTCTGACACCTGCTCGCCGTACTCCTCCGCCGCCTGCTCGAGCTCGGTGAGGTCAATCTCCGTCCCCACCAGCTCGCCGAAGCGGTGGCAGAGCGCGAGCGCGGCTCGCGGGCTCGGCGCGAGCGAGACATAGTGCGGCACGGCCGCCCAGAGGCTCACCGAGGCCAGGCCCTCGCGACGGCACGCGTCGAGGAGTACGCCGACGATGCCGGTCGGTCCCTCGTAGCGCGACGGTTCGACCCCCAGCTCCTCGACGAGCGACGGATCGCTCGCCGCGGCGCTGACCGGCGCCGGCCGCGTGTGCGGGACGTCGGCGAGAAGCGACCCGAGCGTCACGACCAGCTCGACCCCGAGTTCCTTGACCAGCTCGAGAACGAGCCCGGAGTACGTTTTCCAGCGGAGATTCGGCTCGACGCCGAGCAGGATCACGGCGTCGCGGTCGAGCCCCGGGATCGGCGCGTGCATGAACGTGTTGGCAGGCCACTCGAGCTTTCGGGTCAGGCCATCGTCGAGCGAGACATGCGGGCGCACCGCCTGAAAGTCGTAGAAGTTCTCCGGCTCGATCTCGGCGAACGACTCGGCGTCCCACTGCCGCGCGAGATAGCCGGCTCCGAGCGTCGCGCCCTGGCCTCCGTCGTTCCAGCCGCGAAAGGCCGCAACGAGAACCGGGCTACGCAGCTCGGGCAGCGAGGAGACGATCAGCTCCGACATTCTCGGAGTCTAGTCGGCGCACCGCGCAGCCACGGGCCGCCAGAGCCGCGCGGCGAGACCGACCGTCCAGGCGACGAGGGTCGCCGCAGTCGCGACGTGCAGGAGCACCAGCCACCACGGAACGTCGCCGTACCTGCGGTACTGCACCTCTCCGATCGTCATCTGCAGGACGAGGATCGCCAGCAGCCCGGCGCAACCCCGCAGCAGCCAGGGGTAGGACATGCGCCGAGTCCATGCCCACGCCGCGAGCACGAGGAAGACGATCCCGAACGCGGCGACGGCGCGCACGTGCCAGTAGACGGCGGGATAGAAGCTGCCGAGCCGCGGCACGACTTTGCTGCCCGAGCTCCCTGGGAAGCGGCCCGCGGCCGTCGCCGCCGTCCCGCTCACCGCGAGCACTGCGACGGCGGCGACAAGAGCTGCGCCGCCGAGGCGCGCGATCCCGGGCAGCTGAGCCCCTTCCCCACGAACGAGCCGCGTCGCCTCGAGCAGCGTAAGCACCGCGAGCGCCACGAGCGTGAACGAGAGGAGCAGGTGAGTGATCACGAGGTACGGGTTGAGATCGAAGTAGACGACGATGGCGCCGAGCGGTGCCTGTGCAAGCGTCCCGACGAAGACGGCGGTGGCGAGCCAGCGACCTCGGCGACCGAGACCGCGGGTACGCCAAGCCGCCAGCGCGAGGGCCAGCGTCGTGATCACGGTGACGGCCGAGACGACTCGGTTCGCGAACTCGATGTCCGAGTGGTAGCCGCGCGGCAGCGCATGGGTCGTCGTGCAGGTCGGCCAGTGCGGACAGCCGAGGCCCGAGCCGGTCAGGCGAACTGTGGCGCCGGTGGCGACGATGAGGATCAGCGCGCCGACGGCCGCGAGCGCGATGCGCCGGAAGACGACGGGCGAGACCATCGCCGCGAGGCGCCGCGGCACGGCGGCCGATGCGGACCCCGCGTGCACGAACCCGAGTGTAGAGGGGCTACGGCTCCAGCAGGACGCCGGAGCCTTGCTCCACCGCCCCGACGCGAGCGAGGAAGAGGCCCGCGCGTGCGAACTCGACCTCGAGCGAGAGCCCCTTCTCCGCCGGCAGCGTCAGGAGCAGGCCGCCCGCCGTCTGGGCGTCGTAGGCAAGCGCGAGGAACTCGTCCGGCACGCCGTCGCTCGTCACGTGCGGACCCGCGAAGTCACGGTTGCGCGGGTCGCCGCCGGTACGGACTCCTGCCCGCGCGGCTTCGAGCGCTCCCTCGAGCGCCGGCAGCGCAGAGGCCCGGAGGCGGATCCGGGCGCCGCTCCGCGCTGCGGTCTCGTGCGCATGCCCGAGCAGGCCGAAGCCGGTGACGTCGGTGACCGCGTGCGGCGAGAACGGACGCAGCACGTCAGCCGCTCGGTCGTTGAGCGTCGTCATCCAGCGTGCCGCCTCGTCGAGATCCCTCTTGGCGGCGAGCACGAGCCCGGTGCCGAGCGGCTTCGTGAGAAAGACAGCGTCGCCGGGCCGAGCGCCGCTCTTCACCCAGACGCCGTCCGGGTGGACCGTGCCGACCACCGCGAGGCCGTACTTCGGCTCGGTGTCGCGGATCGTGTGGCCGCCGGCGAGGATCGCGCCCGCAGCGCGCACCTGCTCGTCCGCGCCCGAGAAGACCGCCGCAACCAGATCGGTCGCGAGCTCCTCGGGGAACGCGGCGATGGAGAGCGCGAGGAGCGGCGTGCCACCCATCGCGAAGACGTCGTTGAGCGCGTTCGTCGCGGCGATCCGGCCAAACAGGGCCGGGTCGTCGACGAGCGGCGGGAAGAAGTCGACGGTGAAGACGAGCGCCCGCTCGTCGTCGAGCCGGTAGACGGCCGCGTCGTCAGCCGGGTCGAGGCCCACGAGCAGGTCTTCGGCCTCCGCGGGGACGAAGCCCTTCAGCAGCTCCTCCAGCCGGGCTGCGGAATACTTCGCCGCGCAGCCGCCGCCGGTCGTGAGGGTCGTGAGGCTCGCCGTTTCCACCGCCGTCTACTGTAGGCCCAATGGCAGCGTCGTCGACAAGGGGGGCTGCACTCGTCACCGGCGGCTCGTCGGGCATCGGCCTCGCGATCGCACGGATGCTGCGCGACGAAGGCTTCGAGCTGACGCTCATCTCTCGCCGGCCCGAGAAGGTGGAGGCGGCCGCCGCGGAGCTCGGAGCCACGGGCATCGCGGCAAACGTTGCCGACGCCGAGGACTGCGCAAGGATCGTCGCGGAGCACCGAGACCGCTTCGGCTCGCTCGACGTGCTCGTGAACTCGGCCGGCGTCGGCATCGGTGGCCGGATCGAGGACCTGCCGGTGAAGCACCTCGACCTCCAGCTCGGGGTCAACCTGCGCGGGCTCTTCCTCGTCACGCAGGCGGCGATCCCGCTCTTGCGCGAGTCTCGGGGCTGGATCGTCAACCTCGCCTCGATTGCCGGCACCGTACCGACGCCGGGCCTCGCGACCTACGGAGCGACGAAGGCGGCGGTGATCGCCCTCACGCGCTCGCTCAACGCGGAGCTCGACGCCGACGGCGTGCGGGCGATCGCGCTCTGCCCGGGCTTCGTCGACACGCCGATGGCGCAGTGGTCGGGCCTTGCGCAAGACGAGATGATCCGGCCGGAGGACTGCGCAGAACTCGTCCGGATGTGCCTGCGGTTAAGCCCTACGGCACGGATCCCGAGCGTCGTGATCGAGCGCGTGGGCTCCGTCAACGGCGACGCGTAAGGCTCTCACGCCACCGACCGTCGGCGACCCGGGAACATGCCCACGGGTCGCCGCTGCCGCAAGACTTCTAGAAGCCGCCGCCGTCGCTCATCCCATGCCACCCGTGGATCCCGTGGAGGCAGGCGAGGAAGTACGCGAAGAGCGAAGCGATGAGCAAAAGGGAGATAAGCCGCGCCTTGGTCAAGTCGTCACCTCCTTCCTCATCCTTAGAAGCGGACGTCCTGGAGAGCCTCGGCGGCCGTCCGATAGAGCTCGGCCGCGCGTTCGTGATCCCCCCGCCTGGCGGCGAGGTCGCCGCGAGCGATCCATGCGGCGGCGCGATGGCTGCCCGACCCGAGCTCGCCGAAGCACGCCTCAGCCGCGAGGAAAGCCGTGTCGGCCTCGTCGAGCCGGTCCTGCTCGAGCAGCGAGCGCCCGAGCACGAGCTGCGCGCTGCCCATCTCGTCGACGTAGTCGACTCGGCCTTCGAGTAGCTCGAGCGCGTGACGCGCGTGAGCCTCGGCCTGCTCGAGCTCGCCGGTCCGGAGATGGACCTGCGCGAGCGACGAGACGGCCCGGCCGGCATCCGCGTCGCGTCCGAGATCGAGCGCGATTGCGAACGACTCCTTGAGCAGCTCCACCGCCTGATCCGTGTTGCCGAGCAGGAAGCTGAGCCCGCCGAGGTTGTTCGTGAGCTGGCTGACATGGACACGGTCGGCGAGCTCGGCGTAGGCCTCGCGTGCGCGCTCGGCGTAGTTCCGGGCGAGCACCCAGTGGCCTTCGCGGTCGGCGATGAGAGAAGCCTGGAAGTAGGCGGCGCCGATCGTGCGCAGGTCCTCGACGCCGCGCGACAGCTCGAGCGCGCGCTCTACGTCGTCCCGCGCAGCCTCGAAGTCGCGCTGGCGCTGCCAGCAGCGCGAGCGCCAGGAGAGGATGTTCGCCTTGAGCGCGTCGCAGGGAAGCCCCGAGCGCTCCGCGAGCCCGAGCGCCTCGTTGAAAAGGGCGAGCGCAGTCTGCGTGCTGTTGAGCTGGTAGCGGCAGCCGCCGAGCCGGAGCAGCACATCCGCCCGCTCGACGTCCGAGAAAGACTCTGCCTCCGAGATAGCGCGTGCCTCGTTGAGCAGCACGACCGCGCCGCGATGGTCGCTGACGCGCATCTTCGCCAGGCCGCTGCCGACCAGCGCCCGAACCTGAAGCTCCGGCATGCCGGTGGCGCGCGCCGCCGCGGGCAACGGATCGAAGGCCTCCGCGGCCTCCTCGTCCTCCTGCGCCTCGTACAGCGCCTCCGCCCGGCTCAAGGCTCCTTCGAGCCGCGCGCGCTCGTCGGTCGCGACGCCGCTCGCGAGGAAGCCGGGGTCGACACCGAGGCGCTCGGCGAGCCACTCGATCGTCCCCGCGGTCGGACGCGTCTTGCCGCGCTCGATCTGCGAGACGTACTCCTTCGAGCAGCGGTCACCGGCGAGCTGGCTCTGCGTCAGCCCGGCGGCGACGCGGAGCTGGCGGAGCCGTTCACCAAGGCGAACGCCCTCGGCGTTGGCTCTGCGAGTCGTGCGGCTTGTGGTCTGGCGGATGGGCATCTCTTTGTGCGCTTAAGTCAAGCGCATGCTTCACTGAAGTGCAACAAAGGGGGATTGGCTATCCCCCTTTTGGGCGTATTCATCGCAAAATCGGGTCAACCATGCGTAGTGCAAAATCACTTGACCGAGCTACTTGACGAGGCCCACTAGCCCTCCTATAGTGAGCTCACCTTGCAACCAGGCCGGACGCCAGGCCACGGATTGCAGGGGGCGCGCCGGGGCTCCCGGTGAAAGGAGAAGAGGTGGGTGGGCCGCAGATCCGCCTCTCAGATCCAGCCGAGAGTGGCGCGCCTCATGGAGAAGGCCCCGGAGCCGCAGCCGGGGCCTTTTCATTGGTCCACGTCGCCCGCTCATGTCGGGCGCCGCACCCAGAAAAGGAGAGTTCAGCCGCGCAACCAGCTGAGCCGTGCTGTGCGGATTGCCTGGAGCTCGCCGTCGTCCAGGAGGCCGACTCTTCTGCCGACCATGCCGAGGATCCCTCCGGCGAGCATGATCCACGCTTCCGCATCCGGATCGCGGTCCGGTGCGATTGCTCCCTCGTTCTGACCACGCCGGACCAGGTCGGCGACGAAGTCGTGCACCTCCCGCATGTGCCGGCGCAGGTGGCGCCGCAGCACCGGGTCCTCCGACGCCTCGCTCAGCGCCTGCACCCACAGCTCGGCGAGCTGAACCTTCGGCGACCGCACCGAGAGGTGCCCCTTGCCGATCGCCTCGATCGCCGCGCACGTGTCCGGGGTCTCGTCGAGCTTCCGCTCCCAGGTCTCCCGCGTCCTCGCCCACACGTCCTCGAGCGCAGCGAGATAGAGGTCGCGCTTCGAGGCGAAGTGGCGATACAGGATCGGCTCCGAGATGCCGGCGGCGCGGGCGATCTCAGCCGTCGTAGTGCCGCGATAGCTCCCCTCGGTGAAGAGGCGGATCGCGGTCTCGACGAGGTGTCGCCGGCGATCGGCGGCCGCCATCCGAGGAGCGGTCGCCGTCATGCGGCCATCTCGACGATGTGCTCGCTCACGACCTGAGGCCGAGTCCGCACGAGCGCGACCGCGAGGACCGCAGCCGCGAACGTGATGCCGGCGGCGACGAGCAGCGCAGCGTGCAGGCCGTTGACGAACTGCTGAGCTCTGAGAGGTGAGAGCGAGGAGGCCGTCACGTAGGACGCCAGGATCGCGCCCATCACGGCGATCCCCAGCGAGCCGCCAAGCTGGCGGAAGCTGTTGAGCACCCCGGAGCCGACGCCGGCCTTGTCCACCGGCACCGATCCCATCGCGGCCGCGGTCATCGGCGACATCGTCATCGCCATCCCGATGCCGCCGAGCAGCATCGCCGGCAGCAGAGTCCAGAACGTCGAGTGGAGACCAACCCGCTGGTAGAGGAGAAGCGAGATGCTGACCAGGGTCATCCCGGCGCCCATCAGCCAGCGGGAGCCGACCCGGTCCGAGAGGCGCCCGGCGATCGGCGCGATCAGGATGATGAGGATCGTCATCGGCAGGAAGCTGGCGCCTGCCTGCGTCGGCGTCCAGCCCAGGATGTTCTGGATGTAGAGCGAGACGAAGAAGAAGACGCCGAACATCCCGAGCGAGACGAGCATCGCGACGAGGTTCGCTCCCACGAACGAGCCGTTCCGGAAGAGCGAGAGATCGAGCATCGGCAGGCGCTGGTAGCGCTCGAGCAGAACGAAGGCAACGAGCAGCACCGCAGCGGCGGAGAACAGCCCGACGATCTCGGGCGAGGTCCAGCCGTGCCGGTTTCCCTCGATCAGCCCGTACGTCAGTGCGAACAGGCCCGCGCTGGAGGTGATCAGTCCGGGAAGGTCGATGCTCTGCTCGTGCGAGGTGTCGCGGGACTCCTTGATCACGAGCCGCGACACGACGATCCCCGCGACGCCGACGGGAACGTTGATGAAGAAGATCCAGTTCCAGTTGATGTTGTCGACGATCAGACCGCCGATCAACGGTCCGATTGCGAGCGCCATCGCCGAAACGCCGGCCCAGATGCCGATCGCCTGGCCGCGCTCGCGCGGCGGGAACGTCGCGGTGATGATCGAGAGAGAAGCCGGGTTCATCAGCGCGGCGCCGATCCCCTGGACGGCGCGGGCGCCGATCAGGAAGCCCGAGCTCGGCGCCAAACCGCACGCGAGCGACGAGAGCGTGAAGATCGCGATTCCGACGATGAAGAGGCGGCGACGTCCGAACAGGTCGCCGAGCTTCCCGCCGGTGATCAGGAGCGCCGCGAACGTGAGCGCGTAGGCGGTCACGACCCACTCGAGCGAAGAGATCGAGACGTGAAGATCGCGCTCGATCGACGGCAGCGCAACGTTGACGACCGTGTTGTCGAGCATGATCATGAACAGGCCGAAGGCGACCGCGGCTAGCGTCCACCACTTGCGGTTCTTCTCGGCCAGAAGTGCGTCCAGCACCCGTGCTCTCACGTCTCTCCTCGTCAGAAGTTAGCATCCACTAGGTTAGCGATCGCTAACTTTGCTGCGCAAACTAGAGTGCCGTCGTGAGCGAGCTGGCCGGGCAGCGCGGACTGGTGACCGGCGGCGGCCGCGGGATCGGCGCGAACATCGCGCGCGAGCTCTCGGGCGCCGGGATGGAGGTCTGGGTCACCGGCCGCACCGCCGAGCAGGTCGAGGCGGTCGCGGCGGAGACCGGCGGGCACGCGCTCGTCGGAGACGTTACGCGGCGCGACGACGTCGAAGGCTGGGCGCGAGCCGCCGAACCGGTCGACCTCCTCGTGGCGAACGCCGGCACCGGCGTCCACCACGATTACGAGGAGTGGGAGTTCGACCTCGACGCGTGGTGGCGGACGTTCGAGGTCAACGTCCTCGGCGTGCACCTCAGCTGCCGGGCCGTCATCCCCGGGATGCTCGAGCGCGGCGCCGGCCGAATCGTGATCGTCGGCAGCGGCGCTTCCTACCTCCCGGGCGCGACCGACACCTCCTACACGTCCTCGAAGGCCGCGGTCTGCCGGTACGGCGAGACGCTGGCCAACGCGCTCCGTGACCGGATTCCCGTCTTCGTGATCAGCCCGGGCCTGGTGAGGACCGCGATGACCGACGGATTCTTCTCGCGCGACGCGCCGTGGACGCCGCCGGAGTGCGCGCCTCGGCTCGTCCTAGCACTCACCTCCGGGGAGCTCGACGGGTTGGCGGGCCGTTACCTCCACGCAGAGCACGACCCGCCCGAGTCGCTGCGCGGACGCATCGACGAGATCGTCGCGGACGATCTCAACGCGATTCGCTTGCGCCGGTGACGCATACCGTCCTCTGCTTCGGCGACTCGAACACGTACGGGTCGATCCCGGGAGTGGCAGGCGGGCGCTACGAATGGGATGTCCGCTGGCCCGGCGTGCTGGCCGCTGAGCTCGGCGAGGGCTGGCGCGTCGTCGAAGAGGGGCTGCCGGGGCGGACGACCGTCTTCGAGGATCCGCTCTCCCCGTACCGGCGCGGTGCGGACTACCTACCGCCGTGTCTCGCCTCGCATGCGCCGCTCGACGTCGTCGTGATCTTCCTCGGGACGAACGACCTCAAGGCGCGGCTCGCAGCGGAGCCGTCCGACATCGCCGCCGGCCTGGGCGTCCTCGTGCAGACGGCGGCTGCAAGCGCGAGCGGGCCGGACGGGAGCGCGCCGAGCGTACTTCTGCTCGGCCTGCCCGGCCTCGGCCCGGGGCTGCCGCCTGACTTCGCCGGTGCCGAGGAGAAGGCACGCAAGCTCCCGAGGTACTCGGCGGAGCTGGCGACGGCGACCGGCGCCGGCTTCCTCGATCTCGCCGAGGTCGCAGCCTACTCGCCGATCGACGGGTGCCACCTGGAGCCTGACGGGCACGAGGCAATCGGACACGCCGTCGCGCGCCACATGCTCGGCATGTTTTAGACTCTGAGTCGTAAACCTATGCGCCTCGCCCTAGCCCAAATCGATCCGGTGGTCGGAGACCTCGACGGCAATCGGGAGCTGATCCTCGGGAGGATCGAGGAGGCCAGCGTCGCCGGCGCCGATCTCGTCATGTTCCCCGAGCTCGCGGTGACCGGGTATCCGCCCGAGGATCTGCTGCTGCGGCCCGGTTTCGTACGCGCCGCCCGAGCCTCGGTGGACAAGATCGCCGCCGAGACAAGCGGCCTCGTCGCCCTCGTCGGCGTGCCGCTCTACGACCGCGCTCTCTACAACGCGTGCGCAATCTGCGCCGACGGCGAGATCACCGGCTGGGCGAAGAAGTGGCACCTCCCGAACTATGGCGTCTTCGACGAGAAGCGCTACTTCGCGTCCGGCAGCGAGCTCACGCTCGTCGATGTCGCCGGCACGAAAGTGGGAGTCACGATCTGCGAGGACATGTGGGTTCCCGGGGCGCCGACGACCGAACTCGTCTCGGCGGGTGCCGGGCTCATCGCCAACCTCTCGGCTTCTCCGTTCCATGTCGGGCGGGCATTGGAGCGCGAGGCGATCTTCTCCGCGCGCGCCAGGGAGAACAGCGTGCGTGTGGCTCTCTGTAACACGGTCGGCGCGCAGGACGAGCTCGTCTTCGACGGGCACTCACTCGTGATCGAGAGCGACGGCACCGTGCTGGCACGGGCACCCGGCTTCGAGGAGACGCTCTTCGTCGTCGAGCTCGAGCAGCCGGAGTCGGCAGGGATCGCGCCCCTCGGCGACGACCTCGAGGAGATGCGACGCGCTCTCGTCCTCGGCTTGCGTGACTACGTCAGGAAGAACGGCTTCGACGCCGTCCTGGTCAGCGTCTCGGGTGGGATCGATTCGGCCGTCACTGCGACGCTCGCCGTCGAGGCGCTCGGGGCCGAGCGGGTCCATTGCGTCTCGATGCCGTCCCGCTACTCGTCGGCCGAGACGAGAGCGGACGCGCGGCGGCTCGCCGAGAACCTCGGCTGCGATTTTCGCGAGCTGCCCATCGAGCCGGTGGTCGAGGCGTACGGCGATGCCCTCTCCGACTCATTCGCCGGGCACGAGCCGGACGTCGCCGAGGAGAACCTGCAGGCGCGCGTCCGCGGCACGCTCGTGATGGCGCTGTCGAACAAGTTCGGCTGGCTGCTCGTCGCCAGCGGGAACAAGTCGGAGCTCTCGGTCGGCTACGCGACGCTCTACGGCGACATGGCCGGCGGCTTCGCGCTGCTCAAGGACGTGTTCAAGACCGACGTCTTCCGGCTCGCCCGGCACCTGAACGAGCGCGCCGGCCGCGTGCTCGTCCCACAGTCGACGATCGACCGGGCCCCCAGTGCGGAGTTGCGGGAGGGCCAGCTCGACGAGGACTCGCTGCCGCCCTACCCCGAGCTCGATCGGGTGCTCGAGGCGTACGTCGAGGAGGATCGCTCACTCGACGAGCTGAGCGCGGACGGCTTCGATCCCGACGTCGTGGCGCGGGCAGTGGCGCTCGTCGACCGCGCGGAATACAAGCGGAGGCAGGCCCCGCCGGGAGTGCGGCTGCGTCCGAAGGCGTTCGGTCGAGATCGGCGGACACCGATCACGAACCGCTGGCGGAGCTGAGCGCGGCCAGCTTGCGGAACCAGCGAAGCCGCTCGTTCCATGGCACGGCGGCGTTCGCGGGCGAGGTCGACGGGAGGACGAAGAGACGCGTTTCGCCGAGCGTCCGCTGCTGAAGGCCGAGCTCGGGCCGAGCGCCGAAGGTGCCGCGATGGGCCTCCTTGCCGACGAACGCGAGCCACGCGGGATGAAGCTCGCGGGCGATGGCTTCGAGCCGGTCGGCGGAGCCGTCGAAGTCGGCCCGACGCAGGTCGCCCGAGCCGGGCGTCGTGCGGTAGGCGGCGTTCGTGAGCCCGATTCCCTCCTCGAGCAGCGAGAACTGCTCGTGCGGCGCGTAGAGACGGGAGGTCAGCTTTGCGGCGTGAAGCAGACGCCAGAAATCGTTGCGAGGATTCGCGAAGTGAGCTCCGGCCGCTGCGGACACGCGTCCTGGATTGATGCCGACGAAGACGACGCGGAGGTCCGGCGCGAGGACGTCCGGCACGTCACTCGGAGTCGGTTCTTCCTCGGTCATGTCCTTCGCCCGAACCACCTATCCCACCCATGGGGAGCGAGGTTCCCTTTGTGAACGGTAGGCGACGAACTCTCACCCCAGGGTCGCGACTTCGTGCCGGGTCCGCGCGAACCCGCGAAGGCGGCTACGCAGCCTAGGCCGCTGCCTCGGCCTCGTCGAACTCGTCGACGAGCTCCTCCGCGCGGGCTGCGATGCGTGCTTCGAAGTCGCGGCGAAGATCCTCGCCGGAGACGGCCGGCGCGTACCGCGGACGCCGCGGCTCCGCCCTCACGAGCGTCACCGTCGGATCCCAACCCCCGTACAAGCGGACGTAGCACTCAGTCTCCGACAGCGTGCGCAAGCGTCGCACGTGCCGCAGCGTACGAGCCATCCCGGACGGACAGGCACTTCTGAGAGCATGAGCTCGTGGCTGTGCGGGCGAAGGAGCTGCGCTACGCGATCGAGCTCACCCCGGCTGGCGAGCTCAGGGACGAGGACGGTGTCGCACTCGAGGTGCCGGCGGAGTGGTCGCCGGAGCACCTGCTGCTGGCGGCGCTCATTCGCTGCTCGCTGAAGAGCCTCCGCTACCACGCACGACGCGGCGGGATCGACCTTCGCTCGGCCTCGGGGCGCGTCCGGGCGTACGTGACGCAGCGCGCGACGGACGAGCGCTACGCGATCGTCGAGGCGGACGCAGAGCTCGCCGTGGAGCTCGACCCGGAGCCGGAGACGGACCCGCTCGCAGCGCTCCTCGCGGCCTCTGAGCGCGACTGCTTCATCGGCTCATCCCTCACCGCGGCGCCGAGCTACCGATGGACGGTGAACGGCCGTCCGATCGCCTCGTGAGCAGCACGCTTGCGCCGCCGCGCGAGCGACTCGACCGCGGCGAGCGCACGGCCCTCGGCCGGCCGTGGCTCGTGATCGTCCTCAACGACGACCACAACACGTTCCAGGGTGTCGCCTTCGCGCTCTCCAGCGTCATCCCGGGCGTATCGTACGACGACGGGATGCGGCTCGCCAACCGCATCCACTCCTCCGGCCAGGCGATCGTCTGGTCCGGGCTGCGCGAGCAGGCCGAGCTGTACCGGGAGCAGCTGCGCGGGCACGGGCTGACGATGGCGCCGCTCGAGCAGGGCTAGGCGATGGCCGCTGCGGCCCTCGACGTCGATGCGGTGCGGGCGCAGTTTCCCGCGCTTTCCTCGGGCATGGCCTTCCTCGACGCGCCCGGTGGAACGCAATGCCCGCTGTCGGTGATCGAAGCGATCGCCACCTACCTGAGCGATTCGAACGCAAACCTCGGGGGCGCCTTCCCCTCCAGCCGGCGCAGCGACGAGCTCGTGGAACGCGCGCACGCCGTTGCAGCGGGTTTCCTCGGCTGCCGCAGCGAAGAGACTGTCTTCGGCCAGAACATGACGTCGCTCAACTTCGCGCTCACGCGCGCGCTCGGTCGAACCCTCTCCGCCGGCGACGAGATCCTCGTCACGCGCCTCGACCACGACGGCAACATCGCGCCGTGGCTCGAGCTCGCGCGAGACCTCGACCTCTCAGTTCGCTTCGTCGAGATCCACGACGACACGACGGTCGATCTCGACGATCTCGAGCGTCAGCTGACCGAGAGGACGCGGGTCGTCGCGTTTCCGCTCGCCTCGAACGCCTTCGGGACGATGCCGGACGCCGCGCGGCTCGTCGAACTCGCGCACGCGGCCGGAGCGCTCGCTTGGGGGGATGCCGTGCACTTTGCGCCGCATGGGCCGATCGACGTGGCGGAGCTCGGGGTCGACGTCCTCCTCTGCTCGCCGTACAAGTTCTTCGGCCCGCACCTCGGGCTCGCATTTGGCCGGGAGGAGCTGCTGCGCTCGTGGCGGCCGTACAAGGTCCGGCCGGCTGCGGACCAGCCGGTCGGCAGCCGCTTCGAGACCGGGACGCTCGCGCATGAGCTCCTCGCGGGGTTCATCGCGGCGGTCGAGTACCTCGAGTCGCTCGGCTGGGACGCGATCCGCACGCACGAGCGGGCGCTCGGGCAGCGATTCCTCGAAGGCCTACCGGACTGCTGCGCGCTCTTCGGGCTCGCGACGACGGAGGGGCGGGTGCCCACGTTCGCCTTCCGCCTCGACGGCGTCGCGCCGCGGGAAGCGGCGGAGCGGCTCGCCGAGAGAGGGCTCGCGGTCTGGGACGGCGACTACTACGCCTTCGAGCCGATGACCCGGCTCGGGCTGCAGCCCGGCGGTGCCGTGCGGGCCGGCTTCGTCCACTACAACACGCTCGATGAGGTCGACCGGCTGCTCGACGCTCTCGCGGAGCTCTAGTCGGCCTTCGCCGCCTCGGCGGCGGCGGCCCAGCGCGGGTCGTCGCGTCGGATCCGGTCCGGCTCACGCCCTCGCAGCTCGGCAATGCGCACTGCCAGCCGCTGGAACAGGACGATGTCGACGACAGGATGGCTCGTCGGCACGAGAGTCGCATCGCACTCGAGCTCTCGAAGCGCGGCCACGGCTGCCGCGGCCCGCTCGGCAGCCAACCCTTCGCCTTCGAGGAGGAAGGCGCGCACCGATTCGTCGACGGCGGCGAGATACCCGTGCAGGAGCTGTTCCGTCTCGTACGCCTCGGCTGCGACCCAGGCGCCCTCGCGCAGCTTCAGCACCGCCTCATGCGCGGTCGCGAGTGCCCGCCCCGCCCCTGCAACGAGAAACCGCTCCTGGCTGCCCACGAAGGGAAGATCGACCGCAAGCGCCGCCGCCACGGCTCCCGGCAACCACGACACGTCCTCGCGGTTGAGCGCTGCGATCGCCGCGACGGCGCACGTGTAGCTCGCCGTGTGGCACCAGCTCTCCTCGATCTCCGGCGTGCAGACGACGACCTCGTCGCACAGCTCGGCGATCGGCCCGTCCGCCTTCCCCGTGACGAGCCAGCGCGGTCCTCGCCACGCTCGCGCCGCCTCGAGCGTGAGCGGTGTCTCGCCCTCGTGCGAGACGAGGACGAGGAGATCGGCGTTGCGGTCGGGACGCAGGACGAGCTCGAGCGCCTGCACAGCCTCTCCGCCCGTCATCGCCGCGTGGAACGAGGTGCCGCAGCCGGTGAAGAGCAGCCTCGCATCCTCGGGAAAGCGCCTCTCCACGGGCACCTGCGCCAGCCATTCGGGCTGCACGGCCATCGCCCTCTTCGTCTGCTCGCCGTACACGAGGAGTACGTCTATACGATCGGGCACGGGTGACGGTCTTCCAACGCGACACGCTCGACAACGGCCTGCGCGTGCTCAGCGCGGACCTGCCGTACGCGCAGTCGGTCGCGGTGATCATCATGCTCGCCGCCGGCTCCCGCTACGAGACGCCCGATGCGAGCGGGATCGCCCACTTCTCCGAGCACATGTTCTTCAAGGGGACGGAACGGCGGCCGAGCGCACGCCAGATTGCGGGCGAGATCGACGCGATCGGCGGCGAGTTCAACGCTTTCACGGGCAAGGAGAGCACGACGTACTACGTCAGGTGCGCAGCCGAGCACCGCGACGTGGCGCTCGACGTGCTCGTCGACATGCTCCGCCACTCGCGCTTCGCCGAGGAGGAGATCGAGCGGGAGAAGGGTGTGATCGTCGAGGAGATGAACATGTACTACGACACGCCGCGCGACTTCATCGGAGGCGTGTACGAGCAGCTCCTCTGGGGTGACCAGCCGCTGGGTCGGGAGATCATCGGGCGCAAGGAGACGATCAACGCAGCGACACGCGATACGTTCCTCGGCTATCTCGACCACTGGTATCGGCCGTCGCGGATGGTGCTCGGCGTCGCCGGCCGGATCGGCGACGGACTGCTCGACAAGGCACAAGAGCTGCTCGGCGACCTCAGCCCGGCCGAGACCGGCGAACCGGAGGGAGCTCAGCCGTACCTGAACGGACGCGTCCTTGTCTCCACGAAGCAGTCCGAGCAGGCGCACGTCTGCCTCGGCGTGCACAGCCTGCCGCTCGACCACCCCGACCGCTACGCGATCCAGCTCCTGGCGACCGCGCTCGGGGGAGGGATGTCCTCGCGGCTCTTCACCGAGGTTCGCGAGCGCCGCGGGCTCGCCTACTACGTCTACGGGCTCAACCACAGCTACACCGACGCGGGGACGCTCTACGCGCAGGCCGGTGTCGACATCGGACGGATCGACGACGCCGTGTCGACGATCGCGGCCGAGCTGCGCAAGATCGCAGCGCAGCCCCTGCCGGCCGACGAGCTCGAGAAGGCGCGCAACTTCGCAAAGGGCCGCTTCGTCCTCCAGCTCGAGAGCCCGCAGGGGCTGATGATGTTCGGGCTCCGTAGGGAGGTTCTCGAGCAACGGCTGCCGGACCCCGACGAGGTGATCCGCGGCGTCGACGCCGTGACGGCGGACGACGTGTCGCGGGTCGCGAAGGAGCTCATCGCAGCCGATCGCTTCCGCCTCGCGGTGATCGGGCCATTCGACGACCCGGCGCGCTTCGAGCCTGTCCTCGACGGCGCAGAGTCCTAGCCGCTCGGGCGCGCACGCCGAGCACGTCTTGCCCGGCGTGATTCAAGAGGACGGGCGGCGGCGCGTTTCATAGGTCGGCGGTCCAGTTGGCACCTGGCCCGGATCCCGCCCGTTGGAGTGCCTTCGACCTCCGCAGCCGCTCGTAGAGGTGCCTTCTATCATTCTCCGCGGACGGAGAAAACCCTCCGTCAGCTGCGGATCTCCGCAAATTGCGACTCGAGCTGCTCGCGGTCTTCCGCGTCCGCGATCTTCGCCGCCTCGGCCAGGCCGAGCTCGATGAACCGCCCGGCTTCGTCGGCCTCCCCTGCGACGGAATGTGCGCGCGCGAGCGCCTCGTAGGCGGACGGCAGGTCGAACTCCTCCATTGCTTCCGGCTCGCTCAAGACCGCGGAAAGACAGCGCTCGGCGTGATGCAGCGCCGGCTCCGGCCGGCCGGCCACCGCGTACACGCGTGAGCAAAGCCAGTGCGAACGGGCGCGGTTCGCCGCCGTCGCACCGGCCGCGTGCCGCCAGTGGAAGGCCGAAGCGTGGGCGGTGCCGACGACCTCGTCGGTATCCGCCCCCGCCTCGAGCAATCCCCATGTCTTGTTGTAGAGGTCGATCCCGAGACCGCGGTGGTCTTCGTGTGTCACGCCTCCGCTTCCTGGGCCTTCTCGTCGGAGGCCCTCTTGGCGATCTCGTCCACCACTGTCGGGTCGGCGAGAGTCGTGGTGTCGCCGAGCTGCCTGTTGTTGGCGACGTCGCGCAACAGGCGACGCATGATCTTGCCGCTACGGGTCTTCGGCAGCTCGGGCGTGAAGACGATGTTCGCCGGCTTCGCGATCGGCCCGATCTTCTGCGCGACGTGGTTGCGGAGCTCTTCGAGCTTGTCGACGGAGCCCTCCGCACCGCCCTTCAGCGTCACGTAGGCGACGATCGCCTCGCCCGTCACCGCGTCGGCCCGCGAGCAGACCGCCGCCTCGGCGACCTCCTGGTGGTCGACGAGCGCGGACTCCACCTCGATCGTCGAGATGCGGTGCCCAGAGACGTTCATCACGTCGTCGACGCGGCCGAGGAGCCAGAAGTCGCCGTCCTCGTCGATCCGAGCCCCGTCCCCGGCGAAGTAGATGTCCTCGTACTTCGACCAGTACGTGTCGCGATAGCGCTGGTCGTCGCCGAAGACGCCGCGCAGCATGGCCGGCCAGGGACGCTTGAGGACGAGGTAGCCGCCGCCTCCGGGGCCGACCTCCTTTCCTTGCTCGTCGTAGACGGCTGCGGCAACGCCCGGGAACGGCCGCGTCGCCGAGCCCGGCTTCAGCGTCGTGATTCCCGGCAGCGGCGTGATCAGGATCATCCCGGTCTCGGTCTGCCACCAGGTGTCGACGATCGGCGTCCGGTCGCCGCCGATGTTCTCGCGATACCAGATCCACGCCTCCGGGTTGATCGGCTCGCCCACGGAGCCGAGCAGGCGCAGCGACGACAGGTCGTGCTTCTGCGCGTGCTGGGGCCCCCATTTCATGTGCGAGCGGATGGCCGTCGGCGCCGTGTAGAGGATCGTCACCTCGTACTTCTCGATGATCGACCACCAGCGGTCCTTGTCCGGGAAGTCCGGCGTCCCCTCGTAGAGGACCGACGTCGCCCGGTTGCAGAGCGGCCCGTAGACGATGTAGCTGTGGCCGGTGATCCACCCGATGTCGGCGGCGCACCAGTACACGTCCTCGTCCCGCTTCAGGTCGAAGATGTAGTGGTGCGTCGCCGACGTGCCGACGAGATAGCCGGCCGTCGTGTGCACGATCCCCTTCGGCTTCGCGGTCGTACCGCTCGTGTACATGAGGAAGAGCAGGTCCTCGCTGTCCATCGGCTCGCACGGGCACGAGTCGGCGTCGTCGGGGGCGTCGCTCTCGAGGTCGTCCCACCAGTGGTCGCGCCCATCCTGCATGGGCACGTCGCCGCCGGTACGGCGCAGGACGACGCAGTGCTCCACGCGGGGAGCGGCGGCCATCGCCTCGTCGGCGACCGACTTGAGCCCGATCTTCGAGCCGCGCCGCCAGGCCTCGTCCTGGGTGATCACGACCTCGCACTTCATGTCGTTCATCCGCCCCGAGAGCGAATCGGCCGAGAAGCCGCCGAAGACGACAGTGTGCGGAGCCCCGATTCGCGTGCACGCGAGCATCGCCACCGGAAGCTCGGGAACCATGCCCATGTAGATCGCGACCGGTGTCCCCTTCTTCACGCCGAGTTTCTTGAGCGCGTTCGCGAAGCGGACGACATCGCGCTGGAGATCGGCGTAGGTGATCGTCCGCGTCTCGTCCTCTGGCTCGCCCTCCCAGTGGTACGCGACGACATCGCCTGCGCCGGACTCGACGTGCCGGTCGACGCAGTTGAAGCAGACGTTCAGCTTGCCGCCGAGATACCACTTCGCGTGCGGAGGCTCCCACTCGTAGAGCTCGGTGAAGGGCTCGAACCACGTCACCCGCTCGCGCCCCTCCTGCTCCCAGAACTCCTCGAACGGAACGTCGTAGATGCCGGGCTGCGCGTTCGCCTGGGCGGCGAACTCCTCGGGTGGCGGGTAGCGCCGCTCCTCGAGGAGCATCGTGTCGATCGCGTGCTGCGGCTCGGTAGCCACGCCGTTTGGGGCTAGGGCTCGAGGTCGTACGGGTAGTCCGTGAGGACCTCGGCGCCGTCCTCGGTGACGAGGACGATGTCCTCGAGCCGCACTCCGCCGTAGCCGGCGCGATAGAGGCCCGGCTCAACCGTGACGACGTCGCCGGCAACGAACGTCTTGCTCGAGTTGCGGCCCATGCCCGGCGCCTCATGCACCTCGAGCCCGACGCCGTGGCCGAGCGCGTGGAAGAACCCGTCCGCGAGCGTCTCCCCGACCTTCTTCGTCCGCTGCGTCGGCTCGCCCGCCGCCTCGAAGAGGTCGCAGGAGAGGTCGAACACGGTGCGCCCCTCGACGCCGGGGCGAATCGCCGCGACGGCAGCGTCGAGAGCCTCCTTGCACAGCCGGTGCCACTCGCGCACGTCGTCGGGCACGTCGCCGACGACGAAGGTTCGCGTCATGTCCGTGAAGACGGCGGACTCGTTGTCGCGGGGGAAGATGTCGACGATGAGCGGGATGCCAGGCCGGATCGGGCCGGAGCCCATGTCGTGTCCGACGGCGCCCTGCGCGCCCGGCGCGACGATGTACTCCTCGGACGTCGTGTCGTGCGCGGCGAAGACGACGTTCATGTCCGCCTTCACGCGCTCCACCGTGAGCTGCTCGCCGTCGAGGAGCAGCTCGTCGCCTCGGATCTCCGCCCGGCGGAGAAGCGCACGGCAGGCGTCCATCGCCGCCTCGGCGGCCTTCTGAGCGCGCTTCATCCCGGCGAGCTGTGCCCCGGTCTTCGCGCGGCGCCGGTCGTCGAAGACGTCCTGGTCGACCTCGAGCTCGACACCCTCGGCCCGGAGGCGGTCGGCGAGCCAAACGGGGAAGTTCTCGGGGACCGAGAACCGCTTCGGCTCGAGGCTCGCCACGCAACGGAGCGCCAGCTGCGCCGTCAGCTCGCGCGGCTCGAGTCCCGACTCGATGAGCTCGTCGATGCCGAACTCCTCGCTCACGTGCACGTCGTATAGACCCAGCTCGCGTACTCGAGTCGCCTCCATCGAGCTCGTGAACACGTGCCGCGTCCCGTTCTCCTCCGCGTAGAGGAACGGGTCCGGCACCCCGAGAGGCACCGCGTGGCGCATGTCGGCGGAGCGGAAGCAGTCGGCGTAGATGAGGACCGCGTCGGCCACAGCTGCCGCCGATCCTATCGGTCGACCGACGGTTCCTTCGTCCGGTCGTCTGTGCCAACCGCGATACTCGCCCGTCTATGGAGACGGCCGAAGAGCACGAGGAGGCGGCCTTCCCGGTCGGAGCCGCCTGCCGGATCGACTCGCGCTCGCCCTGGCGGCAGATCGCCGAGATCCCGGTCGGCCTCGATCCGGAGGGAATCGCGATCGACGTCAAGCGACGCCGCGCGTTCGTCGCCTGCTCGCGGAGCGACTTCGTCTCCGTCGTCGACCTCGAACAGCAGGAGGTGATCGCCGAGATCCCGACCGGCGCCGAGCCGATCGACATCGGGCTCGACGAGCAGACGGGCCGGGTCTTCAGCGCCGATGCGCACTCGGACCAGGTGACGATCATCGACTCGGCGACGCTCGCGGTGGAGACGGCCCTCCCGGTCGGCGGCTATCCCTCCGGCCTCACGCACGTGCCGGAGTTCCGGCGCCTCTACGTCGGCAACTCGCTCGGCTCGACCATGAGCGTGATCGACCTCGACACGCTCGAGACTGTCGCGACGGTGGACGCAGAGCCGGGCGCCGGAGCGATCGGCGTCGACCCGACGCGCCGCCTCGTCGTCTGCGTCAATTTCGTCGCCGCCTCGGCAAACCTCTACGACGCAGACTCCTTCGAGGAGGTCGGCCGGCTCGAGCTCGGCACCGGCACTTGCGCGATCGGGATCGTCCCCGAGCGCGGCGAGGCGTTCATCGTCAACTCGATCGCCGGCACGGTCTCACGCGTCGACCTAGACGCGATCGAGGTCGTGGAGGAGATCCGCACCGGCCAGGCCCCTGTCGGGCTGACGGTCGCGCCGGCGCACGACCGGGTCTACGTCGCAAACCGCGGCGCAGGCTCGGTCAGCGTGCTCGGGGTTGCTGACGGGCTCGAGTGGTCGCAGATCCCCGTCGGGAACGGCCCCGGCGGGGTCGTGGTCGACCCCTCCGACGGTCGCATCCTCGTTGCGAATGCAGGGAGTCAGACCTTGTCGATCGTCGAGGACCTGCTCGCGGCGAAGCCGCCCGCCTCCGTCGTCGAGGAGGCGAGCCCGTGGCTGGGGAGCAAGCTTCCGGAGTTCGCGCTCGAGGACTATTGGACGGGCGAGCGGCGCACGCACCACGATTGGGCGGAGAAGAAGTACATCCTCAACTTCTTCGCCTCCTGGTGAGGACCGTGCAACGCGGAGGCGCCGTTCCTCGAAGAGCTGCGCGTCCGCGAGGGGGCCCGGTCGGGCCTCGAAGTCGTGCTCGTGGACATCTGGGAGGGGACCGAGCCGCGACCCGAGGTCGAGCGCTTCTGCGACATGTGGGGCATCAAGGGGCCGATCCTCCTCGACCCGAACCTGGAGCTCGCGGGCGCGCTCGGGGTCCGCGGCGTGCCGACGAACGTCGTCGTCGACTCCGACGGGACGATCCGCGCCTTCGGAGCGGCAAGGCTCGACGAGCTCGAGCAGGCGATAGACCGGCTGTACGGTCGCTAGCCGGCCAGCTTCACCGCAAGCCAGAGGCCCGCGACACCGCCGAGACAGCCGAGCGCGAGTGAGGCAAGGCCGAACGCGCTCCCGCCCCACGCCTCCGGGAGAAGCCCACCGACCGCCGTGCCGACGCCGACGAAGATCCACACGACACGTCTGTCCATGTGAGGCGTATCGGCATTCACAGGCGGATGCGAAAGGCGCGCGGCTGCCCCTGCACCGGCGGCCGCAACTCGATCCGGGCGACGACGCGGCCTCGTGCCGCCCCGCGGTATGTGAACTCGGCGATGCCGACGCTCCGCGGCAGGAGCTCGCGGCTCCGCGGCCGCAGCCTCGCCAAGGTGCGGTGATGGGCGACGAGCGCGAGGCGCAGCCCGTCCGCGCCGAGCCGCTCGGTCACGTTGCCGCGGTTGACGAGCCGCAGCTCCAGCAGGCGTCGATTCCCGCGGCGGAGCACGGTGAGCGCGCGCGCGTCGAGGCTGCGGAGGATCCGGCCGCGGACGTGGAGGACGACGACGATCCCGAGCCGCAGCCGGACGCGGACACGGCGAGTGCCGAGCGGCCGTGTCGTCAGGAGGACGAGCGCGGGATGGTCGCCCGGTTCGGCCCGGCGCGGCCGGAACGCGGTCACATGGAGGACGGCCTTTGCGCCGGGCGCGACCCGGAGCCGCCGCGGCCCCACTCGTAGCCATGCAATTGCGCCGCCGGCGGGACGCACACGGGGCCGCCCGCGCAGCGAGCGCGCGAACCCCGCGCGCGACACGTCGACGAGGAGAGGGCGGCGGCCGGGGTTCCGCACCGTGATCGCCGAGGCCGATGCGCCCCTGAGCGTCAGGCGTAGCGGGCTCGCGCTGAGCCCGATACCCCCGCCGGCCGCGGCACCTGGGATGGATGCCGCGGCCGTTGCGAGTAGCGCCCCCGCAAGCGCCCGCTTCACTTCCCGATCACCGTGAACGTCAGCGTCCCGGTGTAGTGCCCGGCTGGAACCGTGGGCAGCGACGAGACGAAGCCGACGTTCGTAGCCCAGATGTCGCCGCCGTCCGCGCTGGGCCCGCTTGCGGTCGCGACGAGCAGGTCAGGGCTCGGCATGAGCGGAATCGCCGTGAGTGCGCCTCCTGCGATACCGATCCCGAGTGGCAGGTCGTGCGGCGAGAACGCAGTCCGGTGGACGCCGAGCGTATAACCGCTCGGGTCGTTGCTCGTCACCGTCACCCGCTCGGGGAGCGGGTCTGGCGTGGTGCCGGGAACGGCAGCCGGGAAGCTGAGGGTCGCGTGATCGAGCGCGATGGAGAGCACGGGCTGGACGTCGACGTCGACCGCGCCCTCCGCGCTCGTTCCGTTCGGAGGAGGAGGCGGCGCCGAGCACGCGCTCGCGGGAACGGACGAGTTCTGCGGATCGGGTGCCGCAGTCGCGAAGTCGGCCGCGTTGTCGTCCGAGTCGGTGCAGCCGCCGCCCGCGCGGGCGAGCGCCGTCGTCGCGCTTCCGGCAGGCGACGGCCCGGTTCCCTCGTAGTCCGCCGCCCCGCCGTATCCGACGAGATCCTCGATCGCGGAGATCGCCGAGCAGCTTCCCGGAGAAGCGCCACAGGAGAGCGGTGTGGCGTCGTCGACGACGGCGACCTTGCCGCCGGTGACGGCGAGGTTCGTTGTCCCGCTCGCGTCGGGCGCGGGCAGGGCCGCGCCGTTCGCCCCGCCCGAGGCAAGCTGCACGAGGAAGCGTCCGCCGGCCGGAATCGAGCCGCTCAGGGCGGTCGACTGCCACGAGGTGCCGGCCGCGGAGGCGTATTGGAGCGTCCAGCCGTCGACGGCGACGGCGCTCGCGCCTCTGTTGAACAGCTCGACGTAGTCGTTCGCATACGCAGCGCCGCTGTTGCCGCCTGCGGCGAAGACCTCTGCGACGACGACGCTGCCCGCTCCGCTGCCGCTCGCCGACGCGGCCGCGAGCGAGACGACGAGAGCCGAGAGCAGAACAAGCACGTGGATGCGCTTCATGGAGCCTCCGATCCGGGATGAGATTTGAGGCTCCCTTGCTACCGCGGCCCGGGCAGCGCCGACAGTGTCCTTTGCGGAGTCGGCACGAAGTCGGTACGCATCCGCGCGCGACGCGTCGAGAGGGCGGGGCGCTAGATTCCGCTCGGTGGAGGCGCTCGAGCGAGCACGGGATGTCGGAGCCGAGTGGGACGAGCGGCTGCGCGCCGACCTCCCGGCCGATCTGGACATCTTCGACGCGCACACACACCTCGGCACGGACATCGACGGGATGATCGGGCGCTACGAGGAGCTGGTCGGAGGCATGAACCGGTACGCGGTCTCGCGGGCGTTCGTCTTCTGCCTCGACGAGCCCGACCGGCACCCGGGCTTCCGCGCCGGCAACGACCGGACGCTCGAGTTCGCCGCCCGCTCGGAGGGACGGCTCATACCGTTCGTCCGGCTTGCACTCGACGAAGGGCCGATCGAGGAGGCACGCCGCTGCCTCGACCTCGGCGCGCGAGGAATCAAGCTCCATCCGCGGGCGCAGAAGTTCCTGCTCGACGACGACCGGCTCGCGCCGGTGTTCGCGCTGGCGGCCGAGCGCGGCGCGCCGATCCTCGTCCACGCCGGACGAGGACTCCCTCCGATCGCGGCCGAGCTCGAGCACCTCGTGGACTCCCATCCGGGAGCGCAGCTGATCCTCGCCCACGCGGGCATCGCCGACCTCGCCAACCTCGCACACCGCTTCTCCGGCAAGCGCGGCGTCTTCTTCGACACCTCCGTCTGGAGCGCGATCGACCTGCTGGGGCTGCTGCGGCTCGTGCCGCCGGAGCAGATCGTCTACGCCTCCGACTACCCGTACGGGGGGCAGCCGGGCTCGCTGCTGCTCTCGCTGCGAGCGGCCCGTGTCTCGGGCTTCGAGGAGCGGCAGCTGCGGGACATGTTCGCCGGCAACGCGGCCCGCATCGCCGGCGGCGAGAAACCGCTGGAGCCCTCGCAGCCGACGGGCCACGACCTCCTCGAGCAGCCGCTCGCGCACGCACGCATCCATCAGTACGTCTCGATGGCCATGCCGCTCCTCTTCATCCGGCAGCCCGATGCGTTCGGCGCACTCGGCCTCGCTCTCAACGCGACAGAGGAGCCGAACGGCACCCACCGCGAGGAGCTCGAGCAGATTCGCGAGCTGCTCGAGGCCGCGCGCGACCTGTGGCGGACGCTGCCCGAGGCCGAGGACGACAGCGAGCGCCGTCTCGTCGCGCGCACGGCGGTCCGCCTGATTCAAATCGCCGACACCGTGGCAGTCACTTCTCCATGAACGAGCTCAGGCTGACCGTGAACGGCGAGGAGCATCTCCTCGATGCGCCCGTGGGGACCAGCCTCGCGCACGTCCTGCGCGAGCGGCTCGGGCTGACCGGGACGAAGATCGCGTGCAACGAGGGCCACTGCGGCGCGTGCACCGTCCAGGTCGACGGCGTGCCGCAGCTCTCCTGCATCACCCTCGCGCACGCGGTCGAGGGAGAGGTCACCACGATCGAAGGGCTGCGAGACCATCCGCTCGTCGACGCGTTCGTCCGCGCGGACGCCGTCCAGTGCGGCTTCTGCACACCCGGCCAGGTCGTCTCGGCGGCCGCACTCGTGGCGGCGAACCCGCAGCCGACACGCGACGAGATCCGGCATGCCATGGCCGGGAACATCTGCCGCTGCGGCACGTATCCCAAGATCGAGGA
>Ga0187776_10000215_pt1 | contig 28022 bp, 29 predicted proteins | sample 0216_BV02_MP12_2_FD_132426 | JGI IMG/M metagenome (GOLD analysis project Ga0187776, IMG submission 132426) | Tropical peat soil microbial communities from peatlands in Department of Meta, Colombia - 0216_BV02_MP12_20_MG | ecosystem: Environmental > Terrestrial > Soil > Wetlands > Peat | place...
ACGCGCCGCTCCTGCAGGCCTTCGGCGTCAACGTGCCGCTGCTGGTCGCGGCGACTTATGGCGGCGGCGTGGCGCTCGCCGCCCTCGCCGGCGTGCTCGCCTCCCCCATCGTGCTGGTGAACGCGCACATGGGCAGCTCGCTCGTCATCGTGGTGTTCGCGGTGGTGGTGATCGGCGGGATGGGATCGATTCTCGGCTCGATCGTGAGCGGCCTGGTGCTCGGCGTCGTGGAGGGCTTGACCAAAGTCGTTTATCCGGAAGCCTCCAACGTCGTGGTGTTCCTCGTGATGGCGCTGGTGCTGGTCTTGCGGCCGACGGGCCTGTTCGGCAAGGAGTAGCCGTGCGCGCCACCGCGATCCTGTATGCACTGCTCGGGGTCTTCGCCCTGTGCGTGCCGCTGCTGGGGATCTACCCGGTATTCATGATGCAGCTGCTGTGCGTGGCGATGTTCGCCTGCGCCTACAATCTGCTGCTCGGCTTCGGCCGCATGCTCTCCTTCGGGCACGCGGCGTTCTTCGGCTCGGCGGCCTACGCAACCGGGTGGCTGGTCAGCGTGCACCAATGGGGTCCCGGGGCGGCGATTCTCGCGGGCGTCGCGGCCGCCGCGCTCCTCGGCCTCGCCGTCGGAACGCTCGCCATCCGCCGCCAGGGCATCTACTTCGCCATGATCACCCTCGCCCTGGCGCAGCTCGTCTACTTCGTGTGCCTCGAGGCCCCCTTCACCGGCGGGGAGAACGGCCTGCAGGGCGTGCCGCGCGGCAAGCTCCTCGGATTCCTGCCGCTGAAATCGGATCTGGTGCTCTATTACGTCGTGCTCGCGGTGTTCGTCGCGGTGTATCTCTTCATCCGCCGGCTGGTGCACTCGCCCTTCGGCCAGGTGCTGAAGGCGATCCGCGAGAACGAGCCGCGCGCCATCTCACTGGGCTATGAGATCAACCGCTACAAGCTCCTCGCCTTCGTGCTGTCGGCGACGCTGGCGGGCCTGGCCGGGTCGCTCAAGGCGCTGGTGTTCGGCTTCGTGACGCTCACCGACGTGGATCAATCGACTTCGGGAGAGGTGATCCTGATGACGCTGCTCGGCGGTACGGGAACCTTCTTCGGGCCGGTGCTGGGCGCGGCGGTCGTCGTGACGCTGCAGCAGTATCTGTCCGACCTGGTCGGCGGCTGGGTCACGGCCATCATCGGCGTGATCTTCGTCGCCTGCGTCCTGTCATTCCGCAGCGGCGTGGTCGGCGAGCTGTCGGCGTGGCATCTGCGCCGCCGCAGTGCCTCGCCCCACTGAGCCTGCGGCTCAGGGGCGCACGCTGAGGGCCACTGCGGTCGCCAGCGGCACTTCCTCCAGCGCCACCGCCCGCGCCTCCGGGAAGGAATCCTGCACCAGACGGCTGAGCACCGCGCCCGGCGGCGTCTCGAGAAATAAGCGGCAGCCGAGCTCAAAGAGCAGCGTCACCGAATCGTGCCAGCGCACCGTATGCGAGACGTTGAGGATCAGGTCCTCCGCCACCTCGCGCGCCTCGCGCGCGACGCGCGCCCGGGTGTTGGTGACGTAGGCTGCGCGCGGCGGCCGGAGCCTGAGCCCGGCGATCGCCGTGCGCAGCCGCTCGGACACGCCGTCCATCAGCGGGCAATGCGACGGGATCGTGAGGCGCAGGCGCCGCGCGGCGGCGCCGGCCGCGTGTGCCTCCGTAGCAGCCAGCTCGAGGGCGGCGTCGGGCCCCGAGACGACGACTTCGCGCGGCCCGTTGACGCTCGCCAGGTAGAGCGGCGCACGCGCGCTGACACGCGCAACGAGTGCGCGCGCGTCGCGCTCGGTGAGCCCGAGGATCGCGGTCATGCCGTGGCCGCGCGGCACGGCCTGGGCCATCGCCTCGCCGCGCAGCTTCACGAGCCTGAGCGCCTCGGGAAAAGTCAGCGACCCGCTCACGACCGCGGCCGCAAAGGCGCCGACCGAGAGGCCCGCGACGGCGTCGGCCTCCCGTCCATCCGCCGCGAGGGCGCGCGCCACGGCCACTCCGGCGATGACGGTGGTGAGCTGCACGGCAGCTGTCGATTCGAGCGCCTGCGCGCTGTCGAGCCGGCGCGCCTCATCGCCGAGAGTCTCCGTGGCCTCCTCGAGCGTCGCCCGCACGGCCGGGTGTGCCGGCAGCCGGCTGAGAAACCCCGGTGTGTGCGTCCCCTGGCCGGGAAAGAGCAGCGCGAGCTGCATCAGGCAGCCGCGGCCGCGCCGGCCCAGGCATCGTCCACGAGGCGCGGACCTTCCGCGGTGCGCAGGACGAGCGGCGCGCGCGCGAGGGCGTACTCCTCGAGCGCCACCGCTCCCTGCGGCCCCTCGAGCAGCACGTCGGCGCGCGCCGGCAGCCGCGCGAGGCTCGCATGGAGCGCCGCGGCCGCCGCGCGCGGCGGGGGGGCGCGCGCTTCGACCATGAGATCGAGGTCGCTGTCCTCGGTCGCGGTCGCAGCGCCGCTCGCGAGCTCGAAGCCGACGCTGCCGCAGGGTCCCCAGATGAGCTCATGACGCTGCATCAGCGCGGCGACCGCCTCGAGGGCCGCGAGCGCCGGAAGGCGCGCGCCGCGCTCGCTCCCGCGCCAGCCGGCGCGCACCGCGAGCTGCGGCGGCGTCAGGCACTCGAGCACCGCATCCGGGTTCACCCAGGCCGCGAGCCGCTCGGTGCGCGTGGTGCCGCGCACTCCCACCGGAATCAGGCCGTCAGCGCTGCGTGCGCGCCGCACCACGACCCAGGGCGCGCGCGCGAGCGCGGCCTCGGCCCACGCGGGCAGTGTGCCGACGCCCGCGAGGGAGCGGGGGTGCGCGATGCGCAACAGCGCATGGGTGCGGAGCTCAGGGCGCATCCCACTGCTCGGCCAGCCGGCGCCGCACGGCGACCGAGGCGGCGCGACCCGCGAGCGCCGCCGCTGAGGTCAGCCGCACCGAGAGATCGCGGGCGCCGGCCCGCGCATCGGCGACCGCGGCGATCAGCTCGGCGCGCACGCGCTCGAGGTCCGCGGGCCCGGGCGAGGCGGCGCTGACGCCGCCGATCAGGCGGTGCAGCAGCCCGAGCTTAGCGTACGAGCGGATGTCGTAAGCCATGGGCGCAATGCGCTCGCCGAGCTGCTCGAGCTCCTCCACGGTGCGGCGCGTGACGCGCGCCGCGGCCTGCTTGCTCATCGCGTGCACGAGCACCTCGGGCGCATCGAGCGCCAGAATCCGGTTCGCCTGATAGCCGTGCGTCAGGAAGCCGCCCGAGATCGCCTTGCCGACCAGCAGCGCGATGAGCGGGTGTCCTGCGAGCCGGGCGCTGGCGTAAGCATCGACCGCCGCGGCGCCGGCGAGGTGAATGCCGAGGAGCTCCTCGCGGCGGCCGTAGGCCTGACTCGTGACATCGACGAGCGCGATGAGCGCGCGCGGCCTGCGCTGCGCGTCCTCCGCGATGGTACGGCGCACCTGCCGCGCGACTCCTAAGGCTTCGTCGAGCCCGACCTCGCCGGCGCGGGCGCGCGGAAACCGGTTGTCAGGGTCCGGGACGACCGCGATGAACCGCGCCACCTCGGCCCCGAGCGGGGCGTCGGCGACCCGCACACTGCGCGGCGCCGAATCGCTGAGCCCGGATGAGCCCGTCAGGGTCTCGAGCCAGCGCAATCCCGCTGCGGGCACGTCGCCGCTCACGGTCACTGCCCCCGCCGGCGCGCCCAGAGCGCGCGCAGCGCGCCTGGGTCGGGCGGATGCGCGGCGTCGATGGCAGCGAGGCGGGCAATGAGCGCCTCGACCTGCTCGCTGCGGGGCGTGGTGGCCGCAGCCGCGAAGGCACGGCGGACCTCGCCGGCGATCGCCTCCGCGTCGTCCTCCACGATCACGTCCGCAAACCCGGTCGCGTAACGCTGCTCGCCCCCCATCAGGCTCCAGATGAGCGCGCGGTCGCTGGCATCCAGCTCAGCGAGACCGGCCTCCTGCTCGATCACCTCCGGCCCGTTCATGCCGAGCCGCGCCTGGCGCGTCACGATCACCCGGCTGCAGAGCGCCGCCGCGAGCGACATGCCGCCGAAGCAGCCGACGAGGCCGGCGACCACCGCCACGACCGGCACGTGACGGCGCAGCGCAACGATGGCGGCATGCACCTCGGCGATGGCCGCCAGTCCGAGATTCGCCTCCTGCAGCCGTACTCCACCCGTCTCGAGCAGCAGCACCGGACGCACCGGCCGGCCACGCTCGCAGTCGCGCAGCGCGAGCTCGAGCGCGCCGGCCAGCTTGGCACCGGACACCTCGCCAATACTCCCGCCCTGGTAGACACCTTCGATGGAGCCCACGACCGCGGGCTGTCCGTCGATCGAGCCGCGCGCGATCACGACACCGTCGTCCGCCTGGGCGACCACACCCTGCAGCGGCAGCCACGGGGACTTCAGGCGATCGAAAGGACCGGCGAGCTCACGGAATGAGCCCGGATCGAGGATCGCGCGCGCGCGCTCCCGCGCGCACAGCTCGATGAAGCTCGGCCGCGCGAGCCAGCGCTCACGCTCGGCGGCGGTACTCAAGCGCGCAGCGCCTCCACCGCCTGCTCGAGCCGCAGCAGCACGACGCCCGGTGTCGCGCCGAAATCGTTGATCTCGATCGCGGCCGCTCCCGCGAAGCGGGTGAAGAACCGGTCGAGGACGTGCTTCCACACGGTGCCGAAGCCGTCGACGCTGGTCGTGACGGCGACGTGCGCGTCCGCGTCCGCCGAGGGCTCGAGCAGCACCTCGAGATCGCCCGATCCGACGACCCCGACGTGCACACGCCGCGCCACCGGCTCGCGGGCCGGGTAAGTAAAGCTCAGGCATTCCATGAGTGCCGGTTCTCCAGGTATCTCGGGCCATGGCGGCCCACTGCGAGTGTGGTCCGGGCTTCATCCGCGGCACGCTCCTGCGACTCGCCATCGAGGAGGAGACAGGCCGCGAGCAGGTCCGCGCAGCCGCCCGGAGAGGCGTTGCGCCGTATGAGCTCGGCATCGAGCGCCAGCAGTGCCGCAGCGCCCGCTGCCGTCGCGCTGCCGCCGAGCGCCAGCACGCCGCGGGCACCGCTGCGCGCGGCGTGCACGGCAGCCCAGCCGCCGCGGTGCAGGAGGCAGGTATCATCGAGGCTCGACATGATGGCGAGCAGCGCATCGATCCGCGCGCAGGCCTCGCCGGCGCCGCGGCTGCGCGCCGCCGCGAGCGCGGGCAGCCCCACCTCGATCACGTGCGGGAAACCCGCGGCGGCCTCGCCGCGCGCGCCCGCCACGCCGAACTCGCGGCAGGCGCGCGCGCCGTTGCTCGGCAGCTGCGGGGCGTGCCGGTCGGGCAGGCGCGCCAGTGCGGCCGCGGCTGCCGCCACTTCGCACGGCGAGGAGTCGCCGCCCAGGAGCGCCAGCGCGGCGACCAGCAGGCCCAGCACCCAGATCGCGCCGCGGTGAGCGTTGCTGCCGCCGGTCGCCTCGAGCATCGCGCGCTCACCGCGCCGGCCGAGAGCGCCGAGCCGCTCGCGCAGGCGGACATCCGCCGCGCTGCTGCCCGCATCGAGTGCCATGCCGTGAAAGGTGCTGCGCAGGGCGCGCGCCGAGCGCAACAGCTTCGCGAGATCGAGATCCCGATGGGCGCCCGGGCCGCGCTGGTCGACCAGCGCCGGCTTCGGCGTGAGCAGTGCCTCGAGAATGAGCGCGCGCACCGCCCGCTCGGAGAGCTCACTCGCGCGCCACTGCGCGCGGCGGCGCAGCCGCCGGTCGGGACGATGTCGCTGGAGCGGTGGCACCGGGCGCTACCCGCTGCGGAAGCGGGCCGGCGGCTTGTAGAGCCCGCCCGACCAGGCGACCAGGTCCTCGATGCTGCGCGCCGCCAGCAGCGCCCTGCGCGCCGCGCCGCGCCGCACGCCAAGATCCTCGGGGTAGGCCACCAGCCCGCGCGCGCGCAGGCTCGCGCTGCGCTCGGGGTCGGCGCGGCGGCCGATGACCGTGGCTCCGGCGATGGCCGCGAGCGCGGCACGGCGCTCCTCCTGGCCCTGCGCCTTGTAGAGATAGGCGATGCCCTCCTCGCTCACGACGTGACTCACGTCGTCGCCGTAGATCATGACGGGGGCGATCGGCATCCCGCTGTCGCGCCCGACCTGCACCGCTTCCAGTGACTCGACCAGCGCCGGCACGCCCCCCCGATTGAAGGTCTCGACGAGCTGCACCACCAGCTTGCGACCGCGCACGACGGGCGCGTCGGCCGTGACCAGGCTGAGCCATGCGGGACTTACGTGGCGGCGGCCGTGCGGATCGTGCCCCATGTTGGGAGCGCCGCCGTAGCCGGCCAGACGCCCGAGCGTCACGGTGGAGGAGTTGGCGTCGGCGTCCATCTGCAGCGTCGAGCCGATGAACAGGTCCACTCCGTACTGGCCGGCGAGCTGGCACAGCACGCGGTTCGAGCGCAGGCTGCCGTCGCTACCGACGAAGAATACGTCGGGGCGCGCGCGCACGTAGTCCTCCATCCCCACCTCGCCGCCGAAGCAGTGCACGCTCTCGACCCAGCCGCTCTCGATGGCGGGAATCAGGGTCGGATGGGGGTTCAGGACCCAGTTGCGGCAGATCCGCCCCTTGAGGCCGAGCGCAGCCGCATAGGTTGGCAGCAGCAGCTCGATGGCCGCCGTGTCGAAGCCGATCCCGTGATTGAGCGCGGTTACACCGTGGCGCTCATAGATGCCGCGGATCACCATCATTCCCATGAGGATCTGCAGCTCGTTGATCTGGCGCGGATCGCGGGTGAACAGCGGCTCGAGCGCGAAGGGCCGGTCGGCGGGCACGATGAGGTCGACCCACGACCCGGGCACGTCGACTCGCGGCAGCCGCTCGACGACTTCGTTGACCTGCACCAGCACGATCCCGTGGCGGAACGCCGCCGCCTCGATGAGGGTCGGCGTTTCCTCGGTGTTGGGACCGGTATAGAGATTGCCGGCGAGATCGGCCTTCTCGGCGCACACCAGCACCACCTGCGGCGTCAGGTCGACGAACATGCGCGCGTACAGCTCGATGTAGGTGTAGATCGCGCCGATCTCGAGCTTGCCGTCCTCGAGCAGCTGCGCCACCCGCAGGCTCTGCGGGCCTGCGTAACTGAACTCGACCCGGCGCGCGATGCCACGCTCGAACAGTGTCAGGTGCTCGGGACGCGTAATGGAGGAGATCAGCATGTGCAGGTCGTGAATGCGTACCGGATCGACCTCGACCAGCGCGCGCGAGAGGAAATCCGCCTGCTTCTGATTGTTGCCCTCGAGCGCGACGCGATCGCCGGGGCGCAGCAGCGCCTCGAGCGCCGGCACGATGTCGGCGCGCCGCAGCAGTTTGCCGTCGACGTAGTCCGCCACGCCCGCGAGCCGCGCCGCCTTGTCCTCGCGGCGCCTCGTCCAGGCGAGCGGACCCGTCTCTTGCTCGAGCGCTGTCGCCATGTTCCTCACATTCTAGCGGCTCTTCATCGCCAGATTGCGCGCGAGGAATGTGTAGATGTCCGCATACAGGCCGATCGCCCGGTGGACCGTCTGGCTGCCGCCGTGGCCGGAGTTGAGCTCCACATCGAGCAGCACCGGCGCAGGACTCGCCTGCGCGGCCTGCAGCGCCGCCGCGAACTTGAAGGAGTGCATCGGCATCACGCGCGTGTCGTGGTCACCGGTGATGACGAGCGTCGCCGGGTAATGCACGCCGGCGCGGACGTTGTGCAGCGGCGAATAGGCATAGAGCGCCTTGAAGTCCTGCGGATTGCCGGGGGAGCCGAAGTCACCTTGCCACCCGGCGCCCTGCCCGAACCTGTCGAAGCGCAGCATGTCCATGACGCCCACGTCAGCGATCACTGCGCCATACAGGTCCGGCCGCTGCGTCATGCAGGCACCGACCAGCAGCCCGCCGTTGGAGGCGCCGTAGATCGCGAGCCGCGGCGTCGAGGTGTAATGGTGCGCGGTCAGCCACTCCCCGGCGGCGATGAAATCATCGAAGGCCACCTGTCGGTGGGTACCGATCGCCTGCCGGTGCCACGCCTCGCCGTACTCGCCGCCGCCGCGGATATTGGCGACCGCATAGACCCCGCCCATCTCGAGCCAGGCGATCAGCGCCGCCTCGAACCTCGGCAGGTTCGGGATTCCAAAGCCGCCATATCCGTAGAGCAGCAGGGGATTGTCGGCATCGAGGTCGAGCCCCTTGCGATGGGCGAGCAGCATCGGGATGTGCGTGCCGTCCTTGGCCGGGTAGAAGACCTGGCTCTCCTCGAAGGCTCGCGGGTCGAAGGCCACCCGCGGCTGACGCCAGCGTGTGCTGCGGCCGGATTCGAGGTCGACGCGAAAGATCGTCGGTGGCGTGACGAGATCCCGGAACGAGTAGAAGGTCTCACGATCATCGGCGCGGCCGCCGAAGCCTGCGGCGGTGCCGGCCCCCGGCAGCAGGATCTCGCCGCGGGGCGCGCCATCGAGGCCGTAACGCCTCACGCGGCTGTGCGCATCGTGAATGCTGCGGACGATGAGCTGATGATCGACGAGCGTGACACTCTGGGCCGTGAGATCGATGGCATCGGCCCCCTCGGCGACCGCCGTGCGCCAGTTGGCGCGGGCCGGAGCCTCCGGGTCGATCGCGATGACCCGTCCATTGGGCGCCGCGAGCGTGGTGAGGAAGTAGAGCCGCCCGGCGTCCGACCCGACGTAGTTGTAAGCGGCCTCGAATCCCTGCACGACCTGCACCGCCGCCGGCGTCGCCGCATCGAGATCGAGCAGGTACACGTTCTCGAGTCCCTTGTCTCCGACCTCGCCCTCGCCCGAAGTGACGATGAGCCAGCGCCCGTCGTCCGAGAGATGCGGCCGGTACTGCCAGTCCGGGTGACCGGGGTCGTAGAGCAGGCGGCGATCAGCCGCAGCGGGCGTGCCGAGGGCGTGGTAATAGACAGCGTTGTCGAGATCCCGCGCACTGAGCTCGGCTCCCGACGGCGGCGCGGGGAAGGCACTGTAGTAGAGGCCCTGACCGTCGCGCGCGAACGCGGGCGGGTAGTACTTGATGAAGCGCAGCACGTCGGGCAGGTCGTGCCGCGCGGCGAGGTCCCGCACGCGCCATTCGGTCCAGTCCGATCCACCGGTGGATACGCCGTAGGCCAGCAGCCGGCCGTCCCGGCTGGCGACGTAGCCGGTGACGATGCCCTCGGGCGAGAGCGCATTGGGGTCCACGGCGAGTGCGCCGCGGGCGCCGGGATCGGCCGTCACGTAGAGCACGGCCTGGTCCTGGCGGCCGGAATTCAGCGTATAGAAGTACCGGCGACCTTCCCGGAAGGGAACGCCAAAGGCCTCGTAGTCATAGAGTGCCGCGATCCGCTGGCGCAGCCTCGCGTGCAGCGCGGTCGCCGACAGGTAGCCGCCGGTCAGCTTAGCCTGCGCCTCGACCCAGCGGCGCGTTGCGGGCGAGTCGAGCTCCTCGAGCCACCGGTAAGGATCGGCGACGTGGCTGCCGTGATAGTCCTCGACCACCGGACCGCGCGGCGCGGGCGGGTAGATGAGCGCCGGGCCGGCGAGCGCGCCGCAGGCGAACGCGGCATACAGACATCCGCCCGGCAGGGCGGCCCGGCGTGAGCGTTGAGGCATTGCGCTGCACCTGCTTTCCCGACCGCGGGCTGCGCATTGTGCCCTGCCCGTCCGGGCGACACCACGGTAAGATCGGCGCATGCCGCAGCACATCGGCATCGTGGCTTGCTCCGCCGAGGGCGCGGCGCTCTGCTATCGCACGCTCTGTCTCGAGGGCGCGCAGTTCCTCGGCCCTCTCGATCACCCCGAGGTGTCGCTCCACAATCACTCCTTCGCGCGTTACATGCGCTCGATCGACGCCGGCGACTGGCCGGGTGTGGGCGAGCTCATGCTCGCATCGGCACACAAGCTGGCAAAGGCCGGCGCCGATTTTCTCATCTGCCCGGACAACACGCTGCACCAGGCGTTTCCCTGGGTGCTGCGGCGCTCGCCGCTCCCCTGGCTGCACATCGCCGAGGTGGTCGCCGCGCAGGCGCTGGAGCGCGGCTTCCGCACGCTCGGCATCACCGGCACGCGCTACCTGGTCGACAGCGAGGTCTACCCGGAGAAGCTGGCAGCCCGCGGCCTGGCATACCAACGCCCCACCAGCAGCGAGCGCGCAGAAGTCAATCGCATCATCTTCGAGGAGCTGGTGTGCGGTGTGTTCAGGCCCGAGGCGGTCGCCTGCTTCCAGGGCGTCATCGCGCGCATGAAGGATGCGGGCTGCGATGCGGTGGTGCTCGGGTGCACCGAGATCCCGCTGATCATCCACGACGGCAACTCGCCGCTGCCGACGCTCGATTCGACGCGCCTGCTGGCGCGCGCGGCCCTGCGCCGCGCGACGCAGCGCACGGCGTCCTGATGCGTCCGACCGCGGCTACGCGCCGCAGCCGGGCTACTTCTCTTTCTTGCTCTCGAACTTGAAGGACACGTTGACCCTGGCACGGTAGGCGCGCACCTTGCCATTGGCCACCTGCATGTCGAGCTGCTTGATCTCGACGATGCGCAAGTCCCTCAGGCTCCTGGCGGCCTGATTCACCGCGGCCGCGGCCGCCTTCTCCCAGGACTCGCTGCTGGTGCCGACCAGCTCGACGATCTTGTAGACGCTCTCCGCCATGGCTTGCTCACCTTTCGTCCCACCGCGGGGACTCTTGTTTTCACGTCAGTGTGCGCTTTCCCCGCACGGGGCGCCAAGCGGCGGGCCCTTGACGTCAGCTCGCCGGGGTCGCTATTCTCTTGGTTGATCATTCAATCAACTCCCATGGCCGCCCCAGATACCCGCAGCCGTCTCGTGCACACCGCCCTGCAGCTGTTCTGGGAGAAGGGCTACGGCTCGACCAGCGTGGCCGACGTCCTCAAGGCGGCGCGCGTCAACAGCGGCAGCCTCTATCACTTCTTCCCCGGGAAGCAGGACCTGCTGCTCGCGGTGCTCGACGCCTACCATGGCGGAATACGCCCCATGCTGCTCGAGCCCGCATGGCGGGGAGTCGAGGATCCCATCGAGCGCATCTTCGCCCTGCTCGCCCGGTACCGCCGCTCGCTCACCGATACCGGGTGTTTTTACGGCTGCCCGATCGGCAGCCTCGCGCTCGAGCTGCACGAGCCCGACCCACTCGTGCGCGAGCGGCTGGCGGCTAACTTCACCGCCTGGATCGACGCGGTTCAGCAGTGCCTGATCGAGGCCGGCCCGCGCCTGCCGCGCGAGCTCGACCGCCGCGAGCTCGCCATCTTCGTGCTGACGACCATGGAGGGCGGCGTCATGCTGGCGCGCACCTTCCGCGACATCGGCCGCTTCGATGCCGCCGTACGCCAGCTGCGTCATCACTTCGACGGCCTCACGCGCCAGTCTCCCTCGAGGAAGGCCGCGCGCGGGCGAACTCCGGCAAAATCCAAGGAGCGAAAATGAAGCCTGCAGCCTTCGGCACCTTATGTGCGCTTTCCCTGGTGGCGCTCACCGCGAAGCCCAGTCCCGCGGTCCGCGCCGCATCGCCCGCCGACCCGTACCAGCCGCTCGCCTTCCTGATCGGGCACTGCTGGAAAGGCACCTTCGCCCACAGCAGCCGGAGCGACGAGCACTGCTTCAGCTGGATCTACGGCGGCAAGTTCGTACGCGATCAGCACGTCGTGCACCTCGACGGCCAGCCGGACGGCTTTGGCGAGTCGATCTACCTGTGGAACCCAGCCTCGGGGAAGCTCGAGTATCTCTACATCGAGAGCGCCGGCGGCTTCAGCCGCGGTGAGGTCACGGTCGAGGACGGCGCCCTGGTGTTTCCCGCCGCGAGCTACCTGGAGAAGGGCCAGACCCAGACCTACCGCAGCCGCTGGCAGCGCGCCGGGGACGACGCCTACGAGGTCGTCACCGAGTTTCAGGCGCAGGATCGCTGGGTGCCGGGCTTCAGCCTGCGCATGCAGCGGGTACGGAACGCTCCGACCTGAGGCGCGGCCACACGGGCCGGCGCACCAGCGTGCTCTTGCCAAACAGCGACTCGATGAGGTCGACGGCCAGTACCGCGGTCTTGTTGTGCTCATCGAAGGCGGGATTGAGCTCGACCACGTCGAGTGAGGCGAGGCGGCGCGTATCGGCGATCATCTCCATGCACAGCTGCGCCTCGCGGTAGGTCGGGCCGCCCGGGACGCGCGTGCCGACGCCGGGCGCGATCGCGGGATCGAGGAAGTCGACGTCGAAGCTGACATGCAGGTGCGTGTCGCGGTCGATCCCGGCGAGCGCCTGCTCCATCGTCGCCCGCATGCCCATCTCGTCCACGAAGCGCATATCGAACACGTCGAGCCCCTGCTCGTGCAGGAAGCGCCGCTCGCCGGCATCGACGCTGCGGATACCGATCTGGCGCACCCACGAGGGATCGATCGCCGGAGTCTGCGCGCCGATGCGCTTCAGCTCCGAGGGTCCGAAGCCGCACAGCACCGCGAGCGGCATGCCGTGAAGGTTGCCGCTCGGAGACAGCTCACGGGTATTGAAGTCGGCGTGCGCATCGAGCCACAGCACGCGCAGCTTCCTGCCCTGCTCGCGGCAGTGCCGCGCCACGGCGCTGATCGAGCCGATGCCGAGGGAGTGATCGCCGCCGAGAAGGATCGGCAGCCTTCCGGCGCGCAGCTCGGCGTACACGGCCGCGTGCACCAGATCGTTCCAGCGCGCCACCTCGTGCAGATGCCGGTACCCCTGCTGCGCCGGCGCCCAGGGATTGCCGGGCCCGTTGAGATTGCCGAGATCGACGACCTCCAGCTCGCGCTGGCGCAGCGCGTCGGTGAGCCCCGCGACGCGCAGCGCCTCGGGCCCCATCGAGGCGCCGCGATCCGCGGCGCCCACATCCGTGGGCGCGCCGATGAGAGTCGCCGTGCGCACGTCGCTCACGCCGCCATTCCGGAGCGCGCCGCGCGCTTCACCGGCTCTGCCGCCAGCAGCCCGAAGAGGTCCTTCGGATCCTCGAGATCCGGCACCAGGTCGATCTGGCGTCCGCCGCCGCGCTCCTCCTGGTGAATGCGCAGCAGAAAGCGCAGCGCTGAGAAGTCCTCGAGCGCAAAACCGACCGAGTCGAAGATGGTTACCTCATGCTCGCTCGCGCGCCCGGGGGCGCGACCGGAAAGCACCTCGGTGAGCTCGGTCACCGGAAAGGTGGCCGGCAGCTGCTGGATCTCGCCCTCGATGCGCGACTGCGGCTCGAACTCGACCACGACACGCGCATCGGGACGCCGCAGGATGTCCGCATGCAGCTCGGTTTTCCCGGGGCAATCGCCACCCACCGCGTTCAGGTGCATTCCGGGGGCGATCATCGCCGGCGTAAGAATCGTGGCGTTGCGCTTATCCGCGGTCACCGTGGTGACGATGTCGGCGCCGGCCACCGCGGCCGCGGTCGACCCGCACCGCCGAACCTCGAGTCCGGGCAGGCGCAGCTGACTCAGGTTGCGCACCAGCTTATCGGTCGCCCGGGAATCGGTGTCGTAGAGACGCAGCTCGCGGACCCCCAGCAAGTGCTGGAAGGCGATCGCCTGGAACTCGCTCTGCGCGCCGTTGCCGATGAGGGCCATCACCCGGCTGCCGGGGCGTGCCATGTGCTGTGCGGCCAGCGCGGAAGTGGCCGCGGTGCGCAGCGCCGTCGTCAGCGTCAGCTCCGAGAGCAGCAGCGGATAGCCCGTCTCGACGTCCGCGAGCACGCCGAAGGCCGTCACCGTGAGAAGTCCCACCGCGGTGTTCTTCGGATGACCGTTCACGTACTTGAAGGCGTACAGCCGCCCGTCGGAGGCGGGCATGAGCTCGATCACGCCGACCGGCGAGTGACTCGCATGACGAGGCGACTTCTCGAAGTCCTTCCAGCGCAGGAAGTCGCTCTCGACCTCGTGCGCGAGCTCCTCGATGAAGCGCGCCGTGCCCCGGCGGGCCACCAGCTCCTGAACACGCCCGATCCCGATGAAATCCACCATGGCTGCCTCTCCCCGAATCCGCCCCGGGGAGTTCCCGGGACAAGGTGCGTGTGAGCATGGTCGGGCCCGGCTCAACCAAAGAAAAGACAGAAATCTGTACAGAAGTCGCAGTTAGTTAGTCATTTCGTCAGATTCGAGTAGCGTTTTTGATATCATTAGGAACCGTGGATGACATCGACCGCCAGCTCATCGCCCTCCTGCGCAACGACGCCCGCGCCTCGGTCGCCTCGCTCGCCAAGGCCTTGGGTTGCTCACGAGGGACGGTCCAGAACCGGATGGCACGCCTCAGGGGCAATGGCACGATCGTCGGCTACACGGTGCGCCTCAAGCCCGACGTCGAGGAGCAGCGCATGCGCGCCTTCATGACGGTCGCGGTGGAGGGCAACCAGGTCGATGCGGTGATCCGCGCGCTGCGTGGGGAGCCGGCCGTGGCGGCGCTCTACAGCACCAACGGGCGCTGGGACATCGTCGCGGAGCTGCGCGCCGACAGCCTCGAAGGCTTTGACCGCGTACTGGCGCGCATCCGCCTGATCGAAGGGATCTCGCAGACCGAGACGAGCCTGCTGCTCTCGACCTTCAAATTCTGAAGGCGCCGGCCTGCTCAGCGCAGCAGCGCCAGCCAGTCCCGCTGCGAGTCACCGTAGGCCACGAAGAAGGGGTTCACGAGCTCCTCACGGGTGTTGTACCTGAGCGGCTGTCCGTCGAGCTCGACGACGGCGCCGCCCGCCGCGACCAGTACCGCATGTGCGGCCGCGGTGTCCCACTCGCTGGTGGGCCCGAGGCGGGGATAAACGTCCGCGGCGCCTTCGGCGATCAGGCAGAACTTGAGTGAGCTGCCCATCGCGCGAAGCTCATGCGGCCCGAGGCGCGCGAGAAACCCCTCCAGGGAGTCTCCACGGTGCGAGCGGCTCCCCACGACGCGCACCGGGTCGGCGGCGCGCGTCGCCACGTGCAACGGCTGCGCCGGCTGCGTGCCCACCCGGCGCCAGGCGCCCTCGCCCGGGACGCCACCGTAGGTGGTGTCGCTCACCGGCACATGCACGACGCCGAGCGCCGGTACGTGGCGCTCGACGAGCGCGATGTTCACGGTGAACTCGCCGTTGCGAGAGAGGAATTCGCGCGTGCCGTCGAGCGGGTCCACCAGCCAGTAGCGCGTCCAGCGCGCGCGCTCGGCGTAGGGTGGCCGGGCCGCCTCCTCAGACAGTATCGGGACCTCCGGGGTCAGCGTGGCGAGCGCGCTCGTGATCAGGCGGTGCGCGCGCAGGTCAGCGACGGTGAGCGGGGAATCATCGGCCTTCAAGGTCGGCGCGGGCTCGCCCGCCCGGTAGACCTCGAGGATCTCGCGGCCGGCGGCGCGCGCGATCGCGACCACGCGCTCGGCGAGCGAGCCGCCCGCGGCATCGCTCATGCCGGCCCCATCACTCCCGCGGACTTGAGGCGCGCGACCACGAGATCGGCGGCTTCCTCGGCGCTCACTCGCGTGGTGTCGATATGGATCTCCGCCCGTTCCGGCGCCTCGTACGGGGAGTCGATACCGGTAAAGTTCTTGAGCTCCCCAAGGCGTGCCTTGCGGTACAGGCCCTTGGCATCGCGCGCCTCGGCGACGGCGAGCGGGGTGTCGACGAACACCTCGAAGAACTCGTCCGCCGCGAACAGTGCACGCGCCATGCGCCGCTCGGCGCGGAACGGCGAGATGAAGGACACCAGCACGATGAGGCCCGCATCGACCATCAGCCGCGAGACCTCGGCGACGCGGCGGATGTTCTCGACGCGATCCTGAGCCGTGAACCCTAAGTCCTTGTTGAGGCCGTGGCGCACGTTGTCGCCGTCGAGCAGATAGGTGTGGCGCCCTTGGCTCGTCAGCAGCTTCTCGACGCGGTTGGCGATCGTCGACTTGCCTGCACAGGAGAGCCCGGTGAGCCACAGGACGCACGCTCTCTGGCCCTTCTGCCGGGCCCGCAGCTGCTTGTCGACGTCGAGCGCCTGCCAGTGCACGTTGTGCGAGCGGCGCAGCGCGAAGTGGATGAGTCCCGCGCCGACGGTGCGGTTGCTGATGCGGTCGATGAGGATGAAGCCCCCCAGCACGCGGCTCTCGCTGTACGGCTCGAAGACGATCGGCTGATCGAGCTCGAGCTCGCACACGCCGATGTCGTTGAGCTCGAGCCGCTCGGCGGCCATGTGCTCGAGCGTGTTCACGTTGATCCTGTGCTTGAGCGGCGTCACGGTGGCCGACACGATACGCGTCCCCGACTTCATGAGATACGCGCGCCCCTGCAGCATCGGCTCATCGTCCAGCCACACGATGGTCGCCTCGAACTGACTGGCCACCTGCGGGGCGGCGTCGGCCGCCGCGATCACATCGCCCGGGCCCGCGTCGATCTGCGCGTCCAGGGTGAGGGTCACCGACTGGCCGGCCACGGCGCTCCCGAGCTCGCCGTCGGCCGACACGATGCGTGCCACGCGGCTCTCGCGCCCGGAGGGCAGTACGCGCACCCGATCTCCCGGCCGCACGCTGCCGCGGGCGATCTGGCCGCAGAAGCCGCGCAAGTCCGCGGCCGGTTGATTGACCCATTGCACCGGCAGGCGGAACGGTTGTGCCGCGAGGGGCGCGTCGAGCTCCACGCTCTCGAGGTGCGCGATCAGCGTCGGACCCTCGAACCACGGCATGTTGGCACTGTGCTGCGTGACGTTGTCGCCGTACACCGCCGAGAGCGGGATGGGCGTGATCTCGGTGAGGGCGATGCGCGCGGCAAAAGTGCGGTACTCGGCCACGATCGCCTCGAAGACGGCGCGCTGGTAGCCCACCAGGTCCATCTTGTTCACCGCCAGCACGACCCGCGAGATGCCGAGCAAGCGCGCCAGGTAGCTGTGGCGCCGCGTCTGGGTGAGGACGCCCTGGCGCGCATCGACCACGATGACCGCGAGGTCCGCGTTCGAGGCCCCGGTCACCAGGTTGCGCGTGTACCGCTCGTGTCCGGGTGTGTCGGCGATGATGAACTTGCGCTTCCCGGTCGCGAAGTAGCGGTAGGCCACGTCGATGGTGATGCCGTGCTCGCGCTCGGCCGTGGGCCCGTCGACGAGCAGCGCCAGGTCGAGCTCCGGGCCGCGCGTGCCGAGGCTGCGGGTATCCTCACCGGGCGCGGCGAGCTGGTCGTCGAGGATCACCTTCGACTCGTACAGCAGCCGCCCGATGAGCGTCGACTTGCCGTCGCCGACCGAGCCGCAGGTGATTAAGCGCAGCAGGCTCTTGCGGTCCTGCGCGTCGAGGTGGCTGAGCGTGGCGGGCACGGCGGCAGCGCTCGCCGCGGCGGAGGCGGCGTCGCCCGGCGTCGCTCCCGGCAACGGCACCTCGCGCGTTTTCTCGGTTCGGCTCATCAGACTGATAAGTATTGCCCAGGCCTGCCTGGCGCGATAGCGGCGGCTCGAGCGCTCACCGTCCTGGCGAACTAAACGCCCACCCACATGTCAGATTTCAGGTATTTTGCGACCGTGACCACACACTCGCGCGTGAACGGAATCCGCCAGGCGCTCATCACGGACTCTCTGCGGGGCCTGCGACTCGCGCTGACCTCGTGGGTTGCCGTTGCGCTCACTTGCGCGGCGCAGGCCGAGCCCGTCCCGGCGCCGGCGGCGGCGCAGGCATCGCCCGCGCCGGCAGCAACGCCTGCGGGAGCCGGCGGCGCGGCGCCCCCGGGCGAGGAGCTCTCCGAGGTCGTCGTGCAGGCGCCCGAGCCGCGCTTCGTGGCCAAGACGACCCGCGACCGGATCGGCCGCATCTGGGCTCCGGTGATGATCGACGGCAAGGGACCCTTCCGCCTCGTGCTCGACACGGGCGCCAACCATTCGGCGGTCATTCCCGCCACCGCCGCGGCGCTCGGCTCTCCCGGCACAACCAATGCCATCGTGGTGACCGGATTCACGGGCTCGGCGGTCGTGCCGACCATCTCCGTCTCGCGCATGGAGGTGGGCGATCTGCTGTTCGGCCCCACCACGCTGCCCGTCGTGCCGGATGTGTTCGGCGGCGCGCAGGGTGTGCTCGGCCACGAGGGACTGGCCGGCAAGCGTATCTACGCCGACTTCAGCCACGACCAGCTGGAGATCTCGACCTCCCACGGCGACCCCGCGCACGTCGGCTTCAGCGTCGTGCAGCTGCGGGTGGTGGAGGGCGGACTGCTGATCGCGGATGCGAAGGTCGGCGGCGTCCGCTGCAAGGCCATCATCGACACGGGCGCTCAGGGGACCGTCGGCAATCTGCCGCTGCGCGAGGCGCTGATGCGCCATCCGCCGCGCGATGCCAAGCACGCACAGATCGTGGGCGTGACGCTCGACGTGCAGACCGGCGACAACCTGCCGGCGCCGCAGATAGAGATGGGGGGCCTCACCATCAACGGGGTGCACATCACCTTCGGCGACATGTATCTGTTCGAGCACTGGCACATGACGGATCGGCCGGTGCTGCTGCTCGGCATGGATCTGCTCGGATCCTTCGACGTGCTCATCATCGACTACCGCATGCACGAGATGCAGATCCGGCTCACGCGCGCTTCCCTGTGACAGCCCCCGCGCGCTAGGAGGTACCCCGGCCGCGGGGTCCCATGCGCAGGAAGCGCCGGCGCTCGTTCCACTGATGGCGCGCGTGCAGCCGATCGGCCGGGCTATCCGCCTCCGCGGGCAGGGTCTTCAGGGCGCGCAAGGCGCCCGCGTGCGCCATGGCGATCGCCGGATCGGTCTGCAGCAGGGCGCGGTAGTGCTCGAGGAATTGCTGCTCGGCGGGGCCCCCGCCGCCGCTTAGCAGCTCGCGCGCATGCGCGCCGATCGCGGCGGCCTCGCTCTCCGGCAGGTCGCGCGCCACCGCGAGCGCGTGATCGACGTCGGCGATCAGGCCGTAGAGCGGCTGCAGCCAGGCCCAGGCCGGATCGGTGGTGATGCGCTGCAGCCGCTCGAGCGGCGAGGCAAAGGGCGCGAAGCGCCGCTCGGCCTCGAGCAGCGCGCCGAGCACCGTCTGCAGCGCGGCGCTGGCATCGCCGAGTCCCTGGAGCCACGGGCGGTTGGCGCTCATATCGTCTCCTTCAGCATGCCCGGTTCCCACCGGGCGAGCTCGCCGATGTGCTGCACGGTCAGGTCCGCGGCCGGATAGGCCGCGAGCTCGCGCTCATCGTGCGCATAGTGTCCCTGGCGCGCGAAGACCGTCGTCAGCTTGACCCCCCAGGCGCGCTTCATGGCGGTGAGTATGCGCAACTTGTCGTCCACCATCACGTAGTGTCCGGCCGGATAGCGCCGCTCGACCGCGTCGAGCATCTGCTCCTTGTGCAGGTAGATGAGCACGCGGCCCTCCACCGCTGCCCACAGCCCGGAGCGGCGCACCTTGCGCGGCTGAAACACGACGTCGCCGTCGGAGAGAAGCACGGTCTCCCCGAGGCGGGCACAGTGCGCGATGGCCGCCAGCGCGCCGGCATAGAGGCGCCGCGCGAACGGGTAGTCCACCAGAAACGAGGAGACCTGCAACAGCTGCGGATCGTCCAGGTTCTCGAGGCGATAGCGCTGCAGCGCGCCGAGGTAGTCGGCGTAGCCGAGCTCGACCCGCAGCTGCTCGAACAGCGTCCAGTAGCGGTCGCGGCAGGCGCGGCCGAACTCACGCTCGAGGTACTCGCTGAGATCGCCCTGCACGGCGTCGTTGTCGAGCAGCGTGTTGTCCACGTCGAACAGGAAGACAGTTCGCGAATCTGCCACTTGTTTCACGTTCCCCCGGCCGCACCCGGGGCAGTGTATCGTGGCGAGGCGGGGAACGGCCGGGGTCCGGGGCTGGTCAACCGCCTGCTCCCTGGCACGTTTCCGGCGTTTACGGCGCTTCTTGCATGGAGGTATCAGAGATGAGATCCGAGTCGTTTGCGGACATTGCAGCGCAGGGCCGCGCGCTGTTACGCGCCGCCGCCGCCGCAGTGCTGCTCGCCCTGGCGGGCTGCAGCTCCGGGTACAGCTCCGGCTGCGGTTATGGCTGCGGGTTTACTCCCGTGAACGTCCCCAATTCCGTCGCCGTCGCCGACGTGAACGGCGACGGGGTGCCGGACCTCCTGGTCGCCACGACGCTGGACCAGGGGGCGGTGAGCAATCCCGGGTTCGCCAATGTCATTCTCGGCAACAAAGGCTCACCCGGCACCTTCGTCACCGGCGTGCAGTACCCCATCACCGGGTTCAACCCCTCGGGCATCGTCGCCACGGATCTCACGAGCTCCGGGCACATCGACCTGGTCGTCGCCAACTTCTCGGGGAGCATCTCGGTCTTCATGCACGGCTCGACTGCCGGGACCTTCCAGCCGGCGGTGAACATCGCGACCGGTGGCCAGCCCAACCAGGTCGTGGCCGGAGATCTCACCGGCAGCGGCATGAGCCTGGATCTCGCGCTGGCGGACAACAGTCCCTCGGGCAACGCCATCGTGCTCGTGCACGACCCGGCCAATCCGGGCCAGTTCCTGGCGCCACTCATGCTGCCGACCAAGGGATTCACGCCGTCCGTGGCCATCGGCAGCCTCGGCAACGGCAAGGTGGCGGTCGTCGCCGCAAGCTACGATGTCAACGGCAACAACGGCACCGTATATGTCTTCGTCGAGAGCGCGACGAATCCGGTCGCGTTCTCGGCGCCGGTGATCTTCCCCGCGGGGGCGCAGCCGCAAGCCGTGAGGATCGCCGACGTCAACGGCGATGGCCTGCCCGACCTCATCGTCGCGAATTTTGGACCCGGCAGTGACGGCAGCGGCGTGGCCGGCGTCTCCGTGCTCGTGCAGGATTCGACCAATCCCGGCAGTTTCCTCGCGCCCGTGACTTACGCGACGCCCGCCGGCGCGATCGACGTCGCGGTCGGCGATCTGAACGGCGACGGCAGGCCGGACCTCGTGGTTGCGAGTCTGGATCCTGACTTCACGGGCGGCGTGTCGGTACTGCTGCAGAACGCGGCTCCGGCGGCGGCCGGCACCTTCACTGCCGCAACTGTCTATCCGGGATTCGGCCAGCCGCTCAGCGTGGCGATTGCCGATCTGAACGGTGACGGCCACCCGGACATCGCCGTCGCGGACGGCACGAGCGCCACCGTCATGCTGCAGAACGCCGCCACGCCGGGAACCTTTGCCAATCCCGTGCAGGTGGGGAACTGATTTGGTAGGCAAACAAGAACGCGCCCGGCGATGAGCCGGGCGCGCTTGCTGTTCCCTCGGTTCTGCTTCTCTCTGCGATCAGCGGGCTGAGTACCCGCGCGCATCCAGACAGGAAGTCATGGCGCGCCGGTAGTCGTCACTGTTGCCGGACTGCTGCCCGCCTCGCGTCGGGTCGAATCCCGTCTGACCGACTGCCCAGCTGTGGCATTCGTAGCGGTCGTTCGCCATCTGCTGGTCCGTCTGTCCGTTGCGCGGATAGATATAGAGGTCCGCCGCGCCCGAGGGAGCTGCGTAGGCAGCGCCGCCCTGATCACCGCCGCCCTCTTCGCCCTCAGGCGGCGGCTGCGTCACCACGTAGCCGTTGTCCGCCGGGCTCCAGGTGTAATAGAGGTTGTTGTAGTAATAGTAGGGCACTCCCGCCCACCAGTAGGTCGCGTAGCCCCAGGGCAGCCACGGCAGGTACCAGGCATAGCCGGGGTAGTACCAGCAGCGCGGCCAGTAAGCGCCGTGCCAGTAGCCGCCGGCCCAAGCGTGGCCCGGGTAGTAGCCGTGGCCGGGGTAGTAGCCATGACCCGCATACGCGTGGTTGCCGGCGATAGCCGCGCCGTGCACCGCACTGAGATGGCCGGCGGTATAGCCGGCGCCATAGTGGGCCGCCGCGTAGCCTCGCGCGCCGGAGTAGTAGTGCCCACCCGCGGAGTAGCTGCCGACCAACGGGCCGTGCGTCCCATAGTGACCGCCACCATAGTAGCCGCCGAAATGCCCGCCACCGCCTGCGTAGTGGCCACCGCCACCCGGAGCGCCACCGAAATGCGCCCCGCCACCGCCGCCGCCACCCATGTGGCCTCCGCCGCCACCGCCGCCACCACCCATGTGGCCGCCGCCACCCCCACCGCCTCCGCCACCGCCACCGCCGTGTTGTGCGTAACTCAATGCCGGCGCTCCGGCCACCGCGACGCCCACGAGCAGCGCCCCCAGGACACGGATGAGTGGTCGTACGGTAAATGTGTTCACAGCTCTCACCTCGGTTCGAATGCGGCTGCGACGATGCATATTGTCCGACTCGCTTGGGGCTGCGACGGTCCGTAGTTTCCGCAGTCTCCGCAGCCCTCTCTCCTCGCTGAATTAGACTCCCGCTACACGGGGCCGTTCAAGCCGACGTCCATTAAAACGCGGTCACCTTCCCGTGCGTTGACCGTTTGTCAGAATGGGTGCGCGGCACCCTGTTCCCAGGGCCTTCAGCGCTTCTTAAGGCGCCGTTCAGCTTCTTCAAAAGGCGAGGTTGATCGCCGCCGCCGGGGTGATGGAGGAGCTGATGTTGCGGCCGGCAATGAAGATGCGCGCTCCGACGATGACGCCAGCGCGGCGGCTCCAGCTGTACTCCACGGCAGGCGCCACCGCGAGGTACTCGCTCGAGCCCGAGTGCGTGTCGACGGGCGGTGCGATGCCCGCCACCGGTGGTCCGTTCCCGGTAAGACGCGTGCTCGAGTTGTGCACCCATACGAGGTCCGTCGCGATCACCCAGTTGCGCGTCACGCTGTACTCGGCGGCTGCGTCGGCCGTGAAGGCATCACCCGGATAGACGCGGCCGCGAAATCCGGCCGCGGTGCCATAGACGCTCTGGTCCGCGACGCCCGCCGAGCTCGACACCGCGTAGGTCAGATCGAGCCGCGCCCGCAGGATGCGCCCGTTCGGCAGCCACAGGTATTGCTGGGAATACCACGACAGCGCGGTGGTATAGGCGCCGGCGCCGGAGCCGTCGCTCGGCTCGGCCAGGCGGTCGTAGCGCCCGGTGGGCAGGGTCTCCCCGAGCACCACCGCGGTGGCGGGAATCCAGCTGCCCTCGTGAAAGCTCGTGAGCCCGTACTGCAGCTGTACGCCGAGGTCACCGAGCCCCACCGAGGAGCTGTTGGGTTGGCCGGCCGGCTCGTTGTAGCCGAATCGTGGCAGCACGCCCACCGCGAGGCGGTCGGTGAGCCCATAGATGATGTAGGTCAGCGATCCCAGGTCGTGCTCGCGCGGCCCGGGCTGCCGGGTGCCGTTCGTGTCGAAGTGCCCGTTGGTGATCACGTCGAAAACGTAGGGCTCCACCAGCCAGTGGCCTGCCGGAAAGGTCGAGGCGTTGGGCGCAAGCAGCGGTCCGGTCCACCACGCGTCCGCCAGCGCCTGACGCGGCGGCTGGACCGAGGCGTCGTCGGAGGCCGCCGCGCCGCCCGCGAGCAGCACCAGGCCGCAGAGCACCCATCCTCTTCGCATCGTGAATCGCGTCACACTGTACCCGTCGTTAACTTTCCGTAACAAACGTCAGCGCTGCCGAACCTGCGACGTTGTTAACGCCCAGCAAGCCGGGCGTTCCGGCTGAATACGACCCTTCAACATCTTGCTCAGGAGGATATGTCCATGACCCAGTCCATTCGTGGTGTTCTGCTCACCGCCATCGTTACGGTGACCCTCGGCGCGCTCGCGACTCCGGCCCTGGCCGACGAGACCCAGTGGCAGAAGGACCATCCGCGTCGCACCGAAGTCAACAAGCGCCTCGCCAACCAGAACAAGCGCATCCACAACGAGGTCAAGGAAGGCGAGATCACCAAGGCGCAGGCGAAGCAGCTGCACAGCGAGGATCACGCGATCCGCCAGGAAGAGCGCACCATGGCGAGCACCAACGGCGGCCACATCACCAAGGCCGAGCAGAAGTCGCTCAACCAGCAGGAAAACCAGGTCAGCCAGCAGATCGGGAAGTAAGCGGCAATCTCGGGCGTCACCGGACGGAGCGTATGAAGCGCGCTCCGCTCCGGCGACCCGATACTTGCTGACGGCGATCCGCTGCCCACGGCCGCGGCCTCAGGCCCTGAGGGAGAAGGGCGTGAAGTTGGTGTGGAGGTCGTAGTAGTCCTCCTGCTCGGCGCGCTTGAGGAAGGCGACGATCCGGTAGGTTGCCGGGGTCGCGACCACCTCCCACAGCGACTTCAGCACGTACTGATCCAGCGCGACTGACATCAGATCGCTCACCGCCCAGAGCCCGCCGAACGCGAGTCCGTAGAACAGCGCGGTATCGACGAGCTCACCGCATACCGTCGAGCCGATGAGGCGCGTCCACAGCCAGCGGCCACGCGTCCAGATCTTCATCTTCGCCAGCACGTAGCTGTTGACGAAGGAGCCGCACCAGAAGGCGAAGATCGAGGCGCAGATGATGCGCGGAGTGTTGCCGAACATCGTCTCGACCGCGCCCTGCCGGCTGCGCCAGAAATCCGCGGGCGGCAGGTGCACGATCACCGCCGACATGAGCGCCGCGAAGGCGAGCGCGGCAAAGCCGCTCCACACCGCACGCCGGTCGCGGGCATAGCCGTAGACCTCGGTGAGAATATCCCCGAACAGATACGAGATCGGGAAGAACAGCACCCCTGCCATGAAGGTGCGGGACCCGAGCCACGGCAGCGTCACCACCGACACCTTGGCGGCGCCGATCAGATTGGCACACAGCAGTACGCAGACGTACGCGCCGAGAATGAGGTCGTAATAGCGATAGGCCTTCACCCGCGCGCCGCCTCAGCCTTGCGCCGGCGCGCTCGTACGCGGCAGCACCGTGCCGGCGAGCTCGCCGAAGCCGATGCGCCTGAACGGCGGCCGCTCGCACCAGGCGCGAAAGATCACGCGGTCGCCGTCCTCGAGGAAAGTCCGCTGCTCGCCGTCTGCGAGCGTGATCGGGCGCCGGCCGCCGCTGCTGAGCTCGAGCAGCGAGCCCGCCTGGTCGGGCGCGGGCCCCGACTGCGTGCCGCTGCCGATCAGGTCGCCCGGCTCGAGATTGCAGCCGTTGACGGTGTGATGGGTCACCATCTGTGCGACCGTCCACCACGAGTCGCGGAAGTTCGCGTGCGACAGGCGTTGCGCTGCGCGCCCTGCGGCGCGCATGCGTGCCGTGTCGAGCCACACTTCGAGCTCGAGGTCGAAGCCGCCCGCGCGGCGCAGCTCGGGCCCGTCGAGGTAGGCAAGCGGCGCCGGCTCGCCCGGCGGGCGCGTCCACGGCGTTCGAAACGGCGCGAGCGCCTCGAGCGTCACCACCCAGGGGGATACCGTGGTGGCGAAGTTCTTGGCGAGAAACGGGCCGAGCGGCTGGTACTCCCACGCCTGGATATCGCGCGCCGACCAGTCGTTGAGCAGGCACAGGCCGAAAACATGCTGCTCGGCCTCGGCGAGCGGCACGCTCGTGCCGAGCTCGTTGCCGCGGCCGATGAAGATCCCGACCTCGAGCTCGTAGTCGAGCCGGCGCGTGGCGGCGAGCTCCGGCCGCTCCGCGCCCGGGGGAAGCAGCTGGCCAGCCGGCCGCGTGAGGTCAAAGCCCGAGACACGCAGCGAGGAGGCGCGCCCGTGGTAGGCGATCGGCACCCACTTGTAGTTCGGCAGCAGCGGATTGTCAGGACGAAACAGCCTTCCGACCGCCGTGGCGTGGTGAATCGAGGCATAGAAATCGGTGTAGTCACCGACCCGGGCGGCGAGGCCGTACTCCGCCGCGCTCTGCGGCACCAGCAGGCCCCGCAGCCGCTCCGCGAGCGGACTGCCGGCGCGCAGCGCCCCGGAAAGCGCCCCGCGCAGCGCCGCTGACGCGGCGGCACCTGCGCCCATGAGCGCGTTCAGCGCCGGCTGCGCAGCGCAGCTGAGCGCCTGCGCCGCGAGCCCCTCAAAGGGCCGTGCGGCATCGAGTGCAGCGAGGTCGAGGATCTCGGCGCCGATCGCGACGCCGCCGCGGAAGGGCTCGCCGCTCCCGGCGCGGCGGAAGGCCGCAAACGGCAGGTTCTGCAGGGGAAAGTCGCTCCCCACGCCATTGGCGGAGGCCACCCAGCTCGTGAGCTGCGGATCGTGAGTGGCGTCGACTGCGGCCATGCGGGCCTAGTGTGCCAGGTAAGTCAGCCGCGGCGCCGCCTGCCGGTCGCGGCGGCGGCTCCGCCGGTCGCGCGGGCGCGCCGGCGCGGGCGCACCTGCGCGGCATCGGGCGAGAAATTCCGGGGCAGCTCCCGCCAGACGCGCGGGTAGTCACCCTGCAGCTGCGGCGCGTCGAGCGCAAAGCGCGTCGGGCGGATCACGGCGCGCGTCTCGAACATGAAGGCCATGGTGTTAGCGATGTGCACCGGGCGCGAGGTGTCGGCGCGGGTCGCCTTCTCCCAGGTCGCCGTATCCGGCCCGTGTCCGCTCATGCAGTTGTGGAGCGAGGCGCCCCCGGGCGTGAAGCCCTCCGCCTTGGCGTCGTAGGTGCCGGTGATCAGACCCATGAACTCGCTCGCCACGTTGCGGTGGAACCAGGGTGGCCGGAAGGTGTCCCGCGACACCAGCCAGCGGGGTGGGAAGATCACGAAGTCGACCGCATCGACGCCGGGCGTATCACTCAGGGACTGCAGCACCAGGAAGATCGACGGGTCGGGATGGTCGTAGCTCACCGAGCCGATGGTGTTGAAGCGGCGCAGATCGTATTTGTAGGGGGCATGGTTGCCGTGCCAGGCCACCACGTCGAGGGGCGAGTGATCGATGCGTGCCGTCCAAAGCTGCCCGGCGAACTTCTCGACCAGCTCGAACTCGCCCCCGCGATCCTCGTACCAGGCGACCGGTGTCTCAAAGTCGCGCGGGTTGGCGAGCCCGTTCGAGCCGATGGGACCTAAGTCCGGCAGGCGGAACGGCGCGCCGAAGTTCTCGCACACGTAGCCGCGCGCCTCGCGCGTGAGGAGCTCGACGCAGAAGCGCAGACCGCGCGGGATGACGACGATCTCCTGCGGCTCCGCCTCGATCAGCCCGAGCTCGGTCTTGAGAAGCAGCGTCCCGAGCTGCGGCACGATCAGCAGCTCCCCGTCCGCATCGCAGAAGAAGCGCTCGCGCATCGAGCGGTTGGCGACGTACCAGTGAATGGCGCAGCCGCTCAGCTCCTCGGGCGAGCCGGTCCCCGCGACGGTGACGAGACCGGCCAGAAAATCGGTCGCCGCGCGCGGCACCGGCAGCGGATGCCAGCGCAGCTGGTTGGGCGAAGGCGCCTCCTCGAACCGGCTGACGAGCTTGCCGGAGTCGAGCGGCACGAAGCGCTCGTGCACGGCCGCAGGTCGGATGCGATAGAGCCAGCTGCGTCGGTTGGCGTGCCGCGGCGCCGTGAAGGCGGTTCCGGAGAACTGCTCGGCGTACAGTCCGTAGGCGCAGCGCTGCGGCGAATTGCGCCCCTGCGGCAGGGCACCCGGCAGCGACTCGCTCGCGAAGTGGTTGCCGAATCCGGACTGATAGCGCAGCGGCGCCGCCTCGTCCGGCGCCTGGGCCCCACCTTTCCGACCGCCGCCCGCAGCGCCGCCCGCCGCCTTGCTCTGCCTTGCCATCAGACCCCTCGCTGCAAGGCGCACATGCCGCGCGCCGCTTGCTATTCTGCACCGGTCGACCTGCTAACATGAAACGCGTGGTGAGACTGCGGGTATTGACCCTGACCGCCGCGCTGGCGTGCGCAGCAGGGGCGTTGGCCGAGACGCCGGCGGGCGCTCACTTCGCGCCGGTGGCGCACTCTTCCCTCGTTACCGTCGAGGGCGCGGTGGCGGCGGATGCGCTGATGCTGCGCCTGCGGCGTACGGCCGATCAGCAGCCCGTGGCGGGCGCGGAGCTCGCCGTTACGCTGGATGGCCGCAACCTCCCGGTGACCGCGCGCCCCGAGGGCACCTGGGAAGTGGCGCTCCAGGGCATTCCCCCAAGCGCCGCCGGCAGGCTGGCTATCGTCGTGGCCCACGACGGGGTGCGCGAGGTGCTCGACGGACAGCTTCCGGGCGCTGCGACCACACCAGCGGCTCCCGCGTCAGGGGGTCTCGCGAGCACGCTGATCCACAAGCAGATGGCCTGGTGGATTCTCAACGTCGTCATCGTGCTCATCGGGGTCATCGCCGTCTCGCGCCGCGCGTCCGGAGGCGGTGGCTAGT
>Ga0187776_10000216_pt1 | contig 27995 bp, 29 predicted proteins | sample 0216_BV02_MP12_2_FD_132426 | JGI IMG/M metagenome (GOLD analysis project Ga0187776, IMG submission 132426) | Tropical peat soil microbial communities from peatlands in Department of Meta, Colombia - 0216_BV02_MP12_20_MG | ecosystem: Environmental > Terrestrial > Soil > Wetlands > Peat | place...
CGCGCGCGGCCTCCATGCCTCCCGACTTGGGAGTGAGAATGATCTCCGCGCCGAAGGCGCGCATCGTCTGGCGCCGCTCGGCGGAAAGATGCTCCGGCATGATCAGGATCATCCGGTAGCCCCGGATCGCCGCCGCCATCGCGAGCGCGATGCCGGTGTTGCCGCTGGTCGCCTCGATCAGCGCGTCGCCGGGCCTGATCGTCCCGCGCTTCTCGGCGCGCACGATCATCGACATGGCGGGACGGTCCTTCACGGAGCCGGCGGGATTGTTGCCCTCGAGCTTGAGCAGGACAATGTTGGACGTCCCGCCCGGCAGGTGCCTCAGCCTCACCAGCGGCGTCTCGCCGACCGTGTCCTCTATCGTCTTGTAGGTGAGCTGGGGGTTTCTGTCCATGCGCCTATGATATCCCCTTTCCTTCCTCGATCAGCTGCCTGACGTAGCGGCCGACGCCGTCCTCGACCGCCAGAAAAGGCGCCGAGTAGCCCGCCCGGCGCAGCGCGCCGACATCCGCCTGAGTGAAGCTCTGGTACTTGCCCTTGAGCGCGTCGGGAAACGGTGCGTAATCGATCAGGCGCTGCTTCTGCGCCTCCTGCAGAGTGACCGGCTGCTCGCCCTTCGCCGCGCGGCACGCGTTGATCGTCGCGAGCGCCACGTCGTTGAAGCTCTGCGCGCGCCCCGTGCCGACGTTGAAGATGCCCGATACCTCGGGATGGTCGAGGAAGTGCAGGTTGACGCGGGAGGCATCCTCGACCGAGACGAAATCGCGGCGCTGCTCGCCGTCGGCATAGCCGCCGGATCCCGCGAAGGGCCGCACGCGCCGCTCGGCCTGGTACTGGTTGAAGAAATGCCACGCGACGGAGGCCATCCGCCCCTTGTGCCATTCGTTCGGTCCGTACACGTTGAAGTAGCGGAACCCGGCAACCTGCGAGTTCGCCTCGGCGAGCCGCCTGCGCACCACCTGGTCGAACAGGAACTTGGAGTAGCCGTATACGTTCAGGGGCGCCTCGAACCTGCGCTCCTCGCGGAAAGTGCTGCTCGCCCCGTAGACCGCCGCCGACGAGGCGTAGATGAAGGGCACCTCGTTCTCCATGCAAAAATCAAGCAGCACGAGCGAGTAGCGATAGTTGTTCTCCATCATGTACCGGCCGTCGCTCTCCATCGTGTCCGAGCACGCTCCCTGGTGGAAGACGGCGTCGACCGAGCCGGAGAACCCGCCCTCCTCGACGCGCCGCCGGAACTCCTCCTTGTCGAGGTAGTCGGCGATCTCGCACGCCGCGAGGTTGCGGAACTTGTCCCCGCGCTGGAGGTGGTCCACGGCGAGAATGCGCGTCTCGCCGCGCGCGTTGAGCGCGCGGACCAGATTCGATCCGACGAAGCCCGCGGCGCCGGTCACGACGATGTACATGTTCCCCCTTACGCCGCGGCGAGCGCGCCGCGCAGCTCCTCCGGCTGCACGACCGCCGTCCCGAGCTTGCCGACCACGATTCCGCCCGCCTGGTTGGCCACGCTCACCGCGTCGCGAAGGGGCATTCCGGCGCCCAGCATCACGCCCAGCGTGGCGATCACGGTGTCCCCCGCGCCGCTCACGTCGAACACCTCGCGCGCCCTCGCCGGCTCGTGGCTTCGCCTGTCTTTCTCATACAGCGTCATTCCGTCTTCGCTCCGCGTGACGAGCAGCGCCGCTACGCCCAGCTTCTCGCGCAGCGCCTGTGCCTTGGCGGTCAGCTCATCCTCGCTTTTCCAGCGTCCCACCACCGTCTGCAGCTCGGACCGGTTGGGGGTGACCACGGTGGCGCCGCGGTAGCGCGAGTAATCGTCCCCCTTGGGGTCGACGAGCACGGTCTTGCCCCTGGCGCGCGCCACCTCGATCATCGACGCGATGTGCGTCAGCCCGCCCTTGCCGTAGTCGGAGAGGATGATGACGTTGCGGTCCGCGATCATGTGCCCGAAATCGGCGAGCTTGTCGAGGAGCACCTCGTGGCTGGGCGCGGTCTCGAAGTCGACGCGAAGCATCTGCTGGTGCGCCCCGATGACGCGCAGCTTCACCGTCGTGGACACCTCGGCGTCGCGGTGCAAGTAGGCGCTGACGCCCGCCTTCTCGAGGAGCTCCGCGAGCCTTCTGCCCGGCTCGTCGTCGCCGACCACCGAGAGCAGCGCCACGTTCGCCCCGAGCGCCGCCGCGTTCATTGCAACGTTCGCCGCGCCGCCGGGTGTTTCCTTGCTGCGACCGGTGTCGATCTTGACGATCGGGACCGGCGCCTCGGGCGAGATGCGGTTGACCTCGCCGTACCAGTAGCGGTCGAGCATGACGTCCCCGACCACGAGGATCTTCGCCTTGTGCAGCTCCGAAAATATGGGATTGTCCGCCTTCACCCGCCTACCCTGCCGCCGCCCTTCCCACCGGATAGTACTCCAGCCCCGCGCGCTTCATCTCCCCGGGATCGTAGAGATTGCGCCCGTCGAAGATCGCCGGAGTCTTCAGCCGCGAGCGAATCGCGTCGAAGTCGGGACTGCGGAACTCCTTCCACTCGGTTACCACGGCGAGCGCGTCCGCGCCCTCGAGCGCGTCCAGGGGCGAGTCCGCGTAGGAAACGCCCTTGAGGCCCGCGAACTCCTTCTTCGCCGCCGGCATCGCCACGGGATCGTAGGCGGCGACGGTCGCGCCTCCTGCGAGCAGCTCCTCGATGAGGACCCGGCTCGGCGCCTCGCGCAGGTCGTCGGTGTTGGGCTTGAACGCCAGGCCCCAGACGGCGATGCGGCGGCCGGAGAGCTTGCCGAAGCGCTTCACGATCTTTCTCGCGATCACGTGTTTCTGCTCGGCGTTCACCCGCTCCACCGCGTCCAGCACGGGCAGTTCCGCACCGGCCTCCTCCGCGGTGCGGATCAGGGCTTTCACGTCCTTGGGGAAGCACGACCCGCCGTAGCCGATGCCCGCGTAGAGAAACTGATAACCGATGCGCGGGTCCGATCCGATCCCCTTTCGCACTTCCTCGATGTCGGCGCCGACCCGCTCGGCGAGGTTCGCCAGCTCGTTCATGAAGGAAATCCGCGTCGCGAGCATCGCGTTCGCCGCGTACTTGGTGAGCTCGGCCGAGCGCACGTCCATCACCAGCAGCCGCTCGTGGCTGCGTTGGAAGGGAGCGTAGAGCGCGCGCATCACCTGCGTGGCCCGCGGGTCGTCGGAACCGAGCACGATCCGGTCGGGGCGCATGAAATCCTCCACCGCCGCGCCCTCCTTCAGGAACTCCGGATTCGACACCACGGCGAAGGGCACGCCGACGCGGCGCTTGGCGAGCTCGTCGGAGATCGCAGCGCGCACCTTGTCCGCCGTGCCGACCGGAACCGTGGATTTGTCCACGACGATTCGGTACTCGCTCATGTGACGGCCGATGTTGCGCGCCGCGGCGACCACGTGCTGCAAGTCGGCCGAGCCGTCCTCTCCGGGAGGGGTTCCCACCGCGATGCACTGCACCGTCCCGAAGCTCACCGCGTGTTCGACATCGGTCGTGAAATGCAGGCGCCCCGCGGCGACATTGCGCCTCACGACCTCGGCGAGGCCGGGCTCGTAGATCGGGATTCCGCCCGATTCGAGCGTGCGGATCTTCTCCCGGTCCAGGTCCAGGCACAGCACTTCGTTCCCGACCTCCGCGAAGCACGCGCCCGTCACCAGGCCCACGTAGCCCGTTCCCACCATCGCTATCTTCAAGTCGTCCCTCCGATCATGGGGCCTGATCGAACTCCTCACTCCGCTTCGGCGGATAGGTCTCCCATCCGCCGCAGGCCGGGCAGTGCCAGTAGAACTGCCGGGCCTTGAAACCGCAATTCTCGCATCGATACCGGGCCAGGCGGCGGGTATAGCTGTGCACGAGATTGCGCACAAGCTCCAGGTCATGGCGGCCCTCGGTCGGCGTGACCAGGACCTGTGCCTCGAGCATCTTGTCCAGCCCGAGCAGCGTCTGGCTGCGACGCAGCTCGTCCTTCACCAGCTTATAGGCCGCGTCCGCGCCCTGGGAATCGAGGGTCGACTGGAAGGCGACGTCGAGCAGGTCGAGCGAGGGGAAGCTCGAGAGATAGCCGCGCAGCAGCGTCAGGCCCTCCGCGGTGCGGCCGAGCACTTGGTGGCTGTCGAGCAGGCGCTGGGCGACCAGGGCGAGGTAGGCCGGGTTCTGCTGCTCGATGCGCTTCCACGCCTCGATCGCCCCTTCGTGGTCGCCCGAGCCCGCCAGGACGTCGCCGAGAATGATGTTGGCGCGGACGCACTTGCGATGCGCCGCCAGCGCCGACTCCAGGTGGCGCTTCGCGCCGTCGGGGCGCGAGTGCGTCGCCTCCGACACGGCGAGCTCGCAATAGTAGTTCGCGATCTCTTTCTGCGCCGACTGCCCCGTGTCGTTCTCCAGCTCGCGCGCGACCTCCACCGCCTTCATCCAGTCCTTCTCCTGCTGGTAGATCTCGAGCAGGAATTTCATCGCGACGCCGCGATGCGGCGAGCCCTTCAGCTTGGCGAACATCTCCTCGGCACGGTCGAGCAGCCCAGCCTTGAGGTAGTCCTCGCCCAGCTCGACCATCGCGTGCAGCCGCTGCTCCTCGGCGAGGTCCGGGCGCTCGAGCAGGTTCTTGTGCATGCGGATCGCTCGTTCGGTCTCGCCTCGGCGCCTGAAGAGGCTCCCGAGCGCGAAGTGCAGCTCGACCGTCTCGGGATCGACCTTGACGACCTCGATGAAGGCCTCGATCGCCTTGTCCGGCTGCTCGTTGAGCAGGAAATTGAGCCCCTTGAAGTAGGAGCGGGGCAGCTGGCGCGACTCCGAAAGCAGCTGCTTGATGTCGACGCGCGCCGCTAGCCACCCCAGGCCGAAGAACAGGGCGAATCCGAACAGCCACCAGGGCTCGAAGTCCATTGGGCTCAGGCCGCCGGGGGGCCGCCGCGGCCGGCGCCGGTCCGGAGCGCGCGCTGCAGCCTCTGGATCTCGCGGCGCTGTCCGAAAAGGCGCGACAGGCAGGCGAGCACTCCGATCACGGCGCCGCAGGCGAAGAACAGAAGCAGCACGACGATCATCGGCGTCTCCCAGGTCTGTCCCGGGAGGAAGCGCACCTTGACGGAGTCCGTGTTCATGAGTGCGAAGGCGAAAATCGCAAGAAATAACAGAACCCGCAACAGCCAGGACAGTTGTCTGATGAATCTCATCAAAGCAAAACGGCGGCACCTTGTCGATGCCGCCGCTCAATTACCGCCGGCCCGATTTCCTTATTTTTGGTCCACCCTCTCGCGCAATTCCTTGCCCGCCTTGAAATGCGGGACGAACTTCTCCGGCACGTGCACGCGCTCGCCCGACTTCGGATTGCGGCCGACGCGCGCGGGCCGGTGGTTCAGACCGAAGCTTCCGAATCCGCGTATCTCGATGCGCTGGCCCTTCACCAGGCTCTGGGTCATCGCGTCCAGGATCATCTTCACCGTGAATTCGGCGTCCTTGGCAACCAGCTGTGAATAGCGCGCAGCAAGCCTCGCGATCAGTTCGGACTTGGTCATCCCCTTGTCCCCGGTTACTGTTGAGCGTTCTTGTTGTCCAGCTTCGCCTTCAGCAAGGCTCCCAGGTTCGTGCTCCCCGTGCTGGCGGCGCTTTCGCTCTGGAGCTTCGCCATCGCCTCGTTCTCTTCGGCGAGCTCCTTCTGCTTGATCGACAGGTTGATGGTGCGATTCTTCCGGTCGACGTTGATGACCATCGCGTTGACGCTGTCGCCTTCCTTGAGATGCGTGCGCGCATCCTCCACGCGGTCGCGCGAGATCTCGGAGGCGCGCAGATAGCCCTCGAGCTCGCCGCCCAGCGAAACGACTGCCCCGCGCGCGTCCACGGACTTGACCGTTCCCGAGACGAGCTTGCCCTTCTCGTGGCTCGCGAGGAAGTTGTTGAATGGGTCGCCCTCGAGCTGCTTGATGCCGAGCGATATCCTCTCGCGCTCGACATCGATCGACAGCACCTGCGCCTCGACTTCCTCGCCCTTCTTGAAGTTGCGCACCGCTTCCTCGCCGGGCGTCGTCCACGATAGGTCGGACAGGTGGACCAGGCCGTCGATGCCGCCCGGCAGGCCGATGAAGATGCCGAAGTCGGTGATCGACTTGATCGGCCCCTTGACCTTGTCGCCCTTCTTGAAGTTCATGCCGAACTCCTCCCAGGGGTTGGGCATGCATTGCTTCATCCCCAGGGAGATGCGGCGCCGCTCCTCGTCGATCTCGAGGATCATGACCTCGACCTCGTCGCCGAGCGCCACGACCTTCGACGGGTGCACGTTCTTGTTCGTCCAGTCCATCTCGGAGACGTGCACCAGCCCTTCGATCCCCTGCTCGACCTCGACGAAGGCGCCGTAGTCGGTGAGGTTGGTGACCTTGCCGAAGAGACGCGTGCCGGCGGGGTAGCGCCGCGACAGTCCGACCCAGGGATCCTCGCCGAGCTGCTTCATGCCGAGCGACACGCGGTTCTTCTCGGTGTCGAACTTGAGCACCTTGGCCGTGACCTCGTCGCCCACTGAGAGCACCTCGGAGGGATGCTTCACGCGGCGCCACGCGAGGTCGGTAATATGCAGCAGCCCGTCGATGCCGCCCAGGTCCACGAATGCGCCGTAATCCGTGATGTTCTTGACGATGCCCTTGACCACCGCGCCTTCCTGCAGGTTGGCGAGAAGCGCCTGGCGCTCCGCCCCCTGCGAGGCCTCGAGGACCGCGCGCCGCGAAACGACCACGTTGTTCCTCTTGCGGTCGAGCTTGATGACCTTGAACTCCATCTCCTTGCCCTCGTAGGGCATGGTGTCCTTGACCGGACGGATGTCGACGAGCGATCCGGGGAGGAAGGCGCGGATGCCGTTGGTCATCACGGTGAGGCCGCCCTTCACCTTGCCGGAGATCGTGCCCTTCACGAGAGCGCCGGACTCGAGCGCCTTCTCGAGATCGAGCCACGCAGCGAGCCGCTTGGCCTTGTCGCGCGACAGGCGCGTCTCGCCGTAGCCGTCCTCGAGCGCCTCGATCGCGACGCTGACGAAATCGCCGGGCTTGACCTCGACTTCGCCCTTGTCGTTCTTGAACTCCTCCGCGGGGATGAAAGACTCGGACTTCAGGCCGGCGTTGACGACGACGTAGTTCACGTCGACGCGGACGACCTCGGCGGTGATGACCTCGCCGGTGCGCATTTCCTTGCGCGTGAGGCTTTCCTCGAAGAGCGCGGCAAAGGACTCCTGCGAAGCGGCGGTGGAAGATGCGGCGGGGACTGCGTTCGACATAGAAAAAAGGTTCCTGCTTCTGCCCGTCCCGGGGAACGGGGTTCGTTGATCCACGACAAAAAGCCAGTCTTCAGGTCTGGCCAGTTGTCACCTGTTCGCCCCGCGGTACCAGCCTGCAACGAGGGCCGCAGCCTGCTCGGCGGTCATCGACGTCGTGTCGAGCGACCGTGCTCCGGGGCTTTGCTTGAGAGGCGCCGCGCTGCGCGTCGCATCGCGTGCGTCGCGCTCGCGCAAATCCTGCAAAAGGGCGGCCAGTGTAGCAGCGATTCCTTTGTCTTTCAACTGTTTATACCTGCGTTCAGCCCTGGCCTCCGGGCTCGCCGTGAGGAACACCTTGAGGGCGGCATCGGGGAAGACCACCGACCCCATGTCGCGGCCCTCGGCGACCAGCCCCGGGAGCCTGCGGAAGCCCCGCTGGCGCCAGAGCAGGGCCGCTCGCACCGCAGGGATCCGCGCCACGAAGGACGCCGCGGTCGAAACCTCCTCGGTGCGGATGGCATCGCTCACGTCCCTGCCCTCGAGGATCACCGTCTCCCCGTCGAAGCGGGGGACGGGGAGCCGGCTGGCGAAAGCGATCGCGGCCGCCTCGTCCTCCCCGCCCGCCTTGAGCGCGACCAGCCGGTACAGCGCCCCGCTGTCGAGGTAGTGGAAGCCCAGCTCCCGGGCAACGAGCTTGGCGACCGTGCCCTTGCCCGAAGCGGACGGCCCGTCGATGGCGATCACCGGCGCCGAGATGCTCTCGAGGGCTTGAAAGTACTCGGGGTAGGTCTTGCCGACGCAGTCCGGGTCGTTGATGCGCACCCGGACGCCGCCGAGCGCCGCGAGCGAGAACGACATCGCCATGCGGTGGTCGTCGTAGGTGTCGATGGTTGCGGACTTCAGCGCCGCGGGCGGCACGATGCGGAGGTAATCGGCACCCTCCTCGACCGCCGCGCCGAGCTTGCGCAGCTCCCTCGCGACGGCCGCGATGCGGTCGGTTTCCTTCACGCGCCAGCTGCCGATGTTGCGGATCGTGCTCGGGCCGTCGGCGAAGAGCGCCGCCACGGCCGCCGTCATCGCCGCGTCGGGGATGGGGTTGAGGTCGGCGTCGATGGGCTTGAGCTTACCTTTCGCAGGGCCGGCAGCCTCGATCCAGTCCTCGCCCGCCGCGACCCTGGCGCCCATGCGCTCGAGCACCTCGGCGAAGCGGACATCGCCCTGGATGCTCGAGCGCCCGACGCCCTCGACGCGCACCGGACCGCCCCCGACCGCGCCGGCGGCCAAGAAATAGGACGCCGAGGAAGCGTCGCCTTCGACCCGGATTTCTCCGGGGCTCCGGTAGCCGCCGGCCGGCACCGTGAATCTCCTCCATCCCTCTCGCGCCACGTCAACGCCGAAGCGGCGCATCAGGTTCAGCGTGATGTCAACGTAGGGCTTGGAGATCAGCTCGCCTTCGACCTCGATCTGCGTCCGCTCTCCCCTCACCGGCAGGGCCATCAGCAGCGCCGACAGGTATTGCGAGGATACGTCGCCGCGAATGCTCGCCGATGCGCCCCGGATCCTCCCGGCGCGAATCGCGAGCGGCGGGAATCCCTCCTTCCCCGCGTACTCGATCTCCGCCCCCAGGCCACGCAGCGCCTCGACCAGGTCGCCGATCGGCCGCTCGTGCATCCGGGGCGCGCCGGAGAGGCGGTACGCTCCGCCGCAGAACGCAAGCACGGCCGTGAGCGGCCGGAACGCGGTGCCGGCGTTACCCAGGTGCAGCTCCGCCGCCTTGACCGGAAAGGGTCCGCCCCCGCCGTGCACGGTCCCGGAGTCGACGCGCACGCCGAGCTTCCCAAGCGCATCGAGCATCACCCGCGTGTCGTCCGAGTCGAGCAGATCGTGGATCCGGGTCCTGCCTTGCGCGAGCGCCGCGAGCAGCAGCACGCGGTTGGAGATGCTCTTCGAGCCGGGCATCCTCACCGTGCCCGAGGCGCGGGGAATCGGTTCGAGGTCGAGGACCTTCATTCCCGGTTCTTCAGCCACCGCTCGCGCGCGCCGCGGGCGCCGGTGAAGAGCGCCTCGAGCGCTTGCGCGTCGCCCCGCTCGAGCATCCTCTTCACGCGCTCGAGGCCCTGCCCGTAGCGCTTGATCTCGGCGAGCAGCGCCTTCCGGTTCGCGATGCAGATGTCGCGCCACATCTCGGGGTGGCTGGAGGCGATGCGCGTGAAATCGCGGAATCCGCCGGCCGCGTACGAGAACAGGCGCCTGGCGTCGCGGTGGCGGGCCACCTGGTCGACAAGCGCGAAGGCGAGCACGTGCGGGAGGTGGCTGACCGTGGCGAGCACCGCGTCGTGCTCCCGCGGCGCGAGGCGGAAGACCTCGGCCCCGCACGCTTCCCACGCCGCCCGCACCAGGGCGAGGGCGCGGCGCGCGGTACCCTTGAGCGGCGTGAGCACGACCTTGCGCCCGCGAAAGAGCGAGGCGAACGCGGCGCCGGCGCCGCTCTTCTCGGTGCCGGCGATGGGATGCCCGGGCACGAAGCGCGCGAGCGAGCCGCGAAGGTGCCTGCGGGCGAGAGCGACCACGTCCTCCTTGGTGCTGCCCGCGTCGGTGACCACGGTGCGTCCGCCGACGAGCGGCGCGATCGCGCGCATCACGTCCTCCATCTGGCCGACCGGCATCGCGAGCAGCACCAGGTCCGCGTCGCCGAACGTCGAGCGGTCGAACCCGCCGGCGCCGTCGATGATCTTCAGCTCCTCGGCGCGGTAGATGTTCGCGGCGCTTCGCCCGACCCCCACGACGCGGCGCACCGCGCCGGCTTCCTTCAGCGCGAGCGCGAAGGAGCCGCCGATGAGCCCGACTCCGACCACCACCAGCTTGCCTATCTGTTCCACGAATCTCCTCTATTCAAGCGCCGCTGCCAGCGCTTTGAGGAATCTGCGGTTCTCCTTGGGCGTGCCGACGGTGACGCGCAGGTGCTCGGGCATCCGGTAGCCGCCGAGCGGCCGCACGATGACTCCCTGGCGCAGGAGTCTCTCGTAGACCGCCGCGGCACGCGGCACGCGGAAGGTGATGAAATTCGCGCATGAGGGGATAGTCTCGAGGCCGAGCCGCTTGAAGTCGCGCTCGAGCACGGCCATGCCCGCGCGGTTCATGCGTGTGCTCTTCGCGACGAACTTCGTGTCGCCGAGCGCCGCGGTCGCCGCCGCGAGCGCGAGGCTGTTGACGTTGAAGGGCTGGCGCACGCGATTGAGGAGCTCGGCGACGTCCGGCTGCATGAATCCGAAACCCACGCGCAGCCCGGCGAGCCCGTAGACCTTGGAGAAGGTGCGCGTGAGGATAAGGTTCGGGTGCTTCTTCAGCCACGCGACGCTGTCGTAGCGCAGCTCGCTCGGCAGGTACTCCGTGTAGGCCTCGTCGACGACCACCGCGACCTGCCGCGGAATCCGCGCGACGAACGCCTCGAGCTCCGCTCCGGGAACGAAGGTGCCCGTGGGGTTGTTCGGATTGGCGACGAACACGATATGCGTGTCGGCGGCGATCGCGGCGAGCATCGCGTCGAGGTCGTGCCCGTAGCGCTTCGCCGGCACGACGATGCTGCGTGCGCCACGCGACTGGGTCGCGAGCGGGTAGACGGCGAAGCAGTGCTCCGAGTACACCGCCGAGCGGCCCGGCGCGAGGAACACCGCCGCGGCCATCTCGAGTAGGTCGTTCGAGCCGTTGCCGACCACGATGCACTCCTCGGGGACCTTGTAGCGCATCGAGAGCGCCGCCTTGAGGTCGAACGCATTGCCGTCCGGGTAGCGCTCCAGCCCGGCGATCGCCTTCTTGATGGCGGCCTTCGCCCGGGGCGATACCCCGAAGGGGTTCTCGTTGGAGGCAAGCTTGATGATGCTCTTTTCCGTCAGGCCCATCTCGCGGGCGAGCTCCGAGATCGGCTTGCCCGGCTGGTAGGGCGCGATAGCGCGAACGTAGGACGGGGACTGCTCGCAGAGGTCCATGGAGCGGTCCTAGAGTACGGCGGCCGGGTAGCTGCCGAAGATCTTCACGAAAGGCGCCTTGTCGCGGAGCTGCGCGAGCGCCCGGGCGACCCCGGCGTCCTGCTGGTGGCCCTCGATGTCGACGTAGAAGTAGTACTCCCACTGCCCTGTGCGCGCAGGACGCGATTCGAGCCGGGTCATGTTGACTCCGGCGCTCGAGAAGGACGCGATCAACTCGAGCAGCGATCCGGGCCGGTTGTGCGTGGTCATGACGAGCGACGTCCGGTCCCTGCCCGAGGGTCCGGCGTCGTGCGCGCCCAACACCAGGAAGCGCGTCCTGTTCTTCGCGTCGTCCTCGATCGAGCGTGCGAGGATCTTCAGGCCGTAGCGCGCAGCGGCGATCTCCGGGCCGATCGCCGCTGCGCCCGCCTCCTTCGCGGCGAGCCGGGCGCCTTCGGCGTTGCTCGCGGCCGGCACGCGGGCCGCGCGCGGCAGATGCTGCGAGAGCCAGCCCTGGCACTGCGCGAGCGACTGCGGATGCGAGTACACCTTCCCGACGGTCTTCAGCGTGGCCTTCTTCGCCATCAGGTTCTGCTGCACGCGCAGCACCACCTCCGCGCAGATCTTCAGGGGCGTGGCGAGCAGCAGGTCGAGGGTGCGCCCGATCGCGCCGTCGGTGGAGTTCTCGACCGGCACCACGGCGTAGCGCGCCGCGCCGGTCTCGGCCGAGCGGAACACCTCGTCGATGGACGCGCAGGGCTGCGCCTCCACGCTCGAGCCGAACTGCTTGTCGAGCGCCATTTCGCTGAAGGTCCCCTGGGGCCCGAGGTAGGCGACCGTGAGCGGTTCTTCGAGCGCGCGGCAGGCCGACATGATCTCGGTGAACAACGTGGCCAGCGAGGAATCGGGGAGCGGTCCGCGGTTCTTCGCCGTCACGCGGCGCAGCACCTCGGCTTCGCGCTCGGGGCGGTAGCTCGCGCCGTTCCCCTTCAGCTTGCCGATTTCTGCGGCGTGCCCGGCTCGCGCGCTGAGCAGGTCGACGATCTTCTCGTCGAGCGCGTCGATGTCGGCGCGGTGCCTGGCGATGTCGTCGGCCATGGTCAGGACGCGGGCAGGTAGCGCACGGCGAGCACGCCCTTGATCCTCGCGAGGTCGTCGATGAGGGTTTTCGCGACCGGGCTGTCGACGTCGACGAGCGTATACGCCATCTCGCCCTTGGAGCGGTTGATCATGTTGTGGATGTTGAGGCCTGCCCTGGCCATCGCGCCCGAGATCTGTCCGACCATGTTGGGCACGTTCGCGTTCGCCACGCCCACGCGATACGGCGCCTCCCTGCCCATCACCACGTCGGGGAAATTCACCGCGTTCTGGATGTTGCCGTGCTCGAGGTAGTCGCGGATCTGGTCGACGACCATCACCGCGGAGTTGTCCTCGGCCTCGCGCGTGGAGGCGCCGAGGTGCGGGAGCGCGATCACGGACGGATTTCCGGAAAGTACGGCAGCTGGAAAGTCGGTCACGTACCTCCCTAGCTTCTTCTCCTTCAGCGCCGAGGCGACCGCCTTGGCGTCGACCACCTCCTCGCGCGAGAAATTGAGGAGGATGGCGCCCGCGTGCATCAGCTCGAGGCGCTTCGCGTCGATCAGGTGCCGCGTCTTCGGCAAGAGCGGCACGTGCAGCGTCACGAAGTGGCTCGATTTCAGCACTTCCTCGATCGAGTGCGCCTTCTTTACCTGCGACGGCAGGCTCCAGGCGGCGTCGACGGTGATCTCGGGGTCATAGCCGAGCACGCTCATGCCGAGCTTGATCGCCGCGTCGGCGACGAGGCTGCCGATCTTGCCCAGCCCGATCACCCCGAGCGTATGCCCCGGCAGCTCCATCCCGGCGAACTGTTTCTTCTCCGCCTCCACCTTCTCCGCGAGCTCCTTGTCGTCACCCGCGAGGGAGGACACGAACCCCAGGGCAGGCGCAAGGTTGCGTGCGGCGATCAGCATCCCGGCGAGCACCAGCTCCTTCACCGCGTTCGCGTTCGCGCCCGGCGCGTTGAAGACAGGCACGCCGCGCTCGCTCATCTGCTTCACCGGGATGTTGTTCGTCCCCGCGCCCGCCCGTCCGATCGCGCGCACGGATTCCGCAATCGCCATCGAATGCATGTCCGCGGAGCGCACGAGGACGGCGTCGGGGTGCGCGGATTCCTTGGAGACCCTGTAGGACTTCTCGGGGAGGCGCTTCAGGCCGACCTGCGAGATCTGGTTGAGGACGAGGATTTCGTATTTTCTTGCGGACATGCCCGAATCATAAACCACCGGCCGCGCCCGCGGCGGTGCTATCCTCTGCTCCAAACCAAAGGAGGAATTCCCTTGAAGACGACACGCCTCTCGATCCGTCGCCTCGCGGGCGCGGCACTCCTCGCCGCGGCGCTGCCCTGCGCGGGCCAGAGCTACCCCGCCAAGCCGATCCTGATCGTCATGCCCCTCCAGGCGGGGAGCGCGGTCGACGTGATGATCCGCATCGTCGCGCAGAAGATGGGCGAGCACATGGGCCAGCAGATCGTGATCGAGAACCAGCCCGGCGCGGCCGGCTCGATCGGCGCCGAGCGCGTCAAGCGCGCGGGCGGCGACGGCTACACGGTCGGTGCGCTCAACGACAGCATCCTCACGATGATCCCCAATATCCGCCAGGTCGCGTACGACCCCGTCAGGGACTTCGCGCCGGTGGGCGTGGTGGCGGCCATCACCTGGGTGATGGTGGTCAACAACGAGCTGCCGGCGAAGACCGTCTCGGAGTTCATCGCGCTCGCGAAGAGCCGGCCCGGGAAGCTCGACTACTCCTCGGGCGGCAATGGCAGCCCGCAGCACGTCGCGATGGAGGCGTTCAAGGCGGCAACGGGCATCGACCTCGTGCACGTCCCCTACCGTGGCGCGACGCAGGCGGCAGTCGACGTCATGTCAAACCGGGTGCAGGCGCACTTCAGCGCCGTGTCGATCGTGCAGCCTTACATCAAGGACGGCCGCATGCGCGCGCTCGCCGTTCCGAGCGGCGCGCGCTCGCCGCTCCTGCCCGACGTGCCCACCATGGCCGAGGCCGGGGTTGCCGGGTTCGAGTGGCGCACCTGGGCATGCTTCGTCGCGCCGCTCGGCACGCCGGCCCCGGTCATCGAGCGGCTGAACGCGGAGCTGGTGAAGGCGGTGAAGACGCCCGAGGTGCGCGACAAGCTGGTCGCCCAGGGGCTGGAGCCGATCGGCTCGCCGCCCGAGACGGTCACGCAGTGGACGCAGGACGGCTTGAAGCGCATGCGCGACATCGTGCAGCGCGCGAAGATCCAGGCGGAATAGCTCCCGTCCCGAGGCCCATGCCACGGCTGCTGCGCGCGACCGGCACTCTGGCCCTGCCCGCGATCCTGCTTTCGGGCTGCGCCAGCACCGGCTGCGAGGAATGGGGCACGCGAATGGAAGCAGCGACGGTATGCGGCCCCAAGGGCATGAATTGCACCGTCAGGGATCAACCGGTGCGGTATTGCGTGCGAAGAACCGGGGAGCCCGCCGCGCCGGCGCTCGCGTCCGGCGAAAAGGGACCCGTCGCCGCCGCACCCAAGCCGAAGGAAGTCGCGGAATCCCGCGCCCCCGAGAAGACCGGCAAGGCGGATACGGTCCCCAGCCGCCCGCAAGGCGGCCAGAAGGCCCAGAACAAGGCCGGCGCGCCGAATCTGACGGCGTTCTGGCACTCACTGTTTTCCGCGTCGAGATATCCCGGGCTTCGTTACGACAAGTTGAAGAGGGTCACCACGGGCCCGAAGACCACTCCCGCCTCCAGCGCCCAGGTCGAGGCGGCGCTGAAGAAGCACGTCCGTTCCGTGGTCAGCATGCACGTCGCCTCGGACAGCAAGTCCACGCCGATGGAGCACCAGCTGGGCGCGGTGGTGTACCGGGCTCATAACCGCGACGCGGCGGCCGCGCTGTACGGCGCGATGCTGCGCGACGAATGGAGGGAGAAGAAGCCCCTGTCGAAACCCGGTGTAGGCCTGATCGTCGTAGACACGAGCGACAGAAAAAAACCCGGGGTCAGCGGCCAGCGGATATACCTTCAACGAGGATCGTACGTCGTCGAAGTCAACGAATGGAAATCCATCTATACGGATGCGGCCGGCAAGCCGGTGCCGGGGAAGCAATTTCCCCACTCGGGCCTGATGAGCCCCGATATCGCCGCCAAGGCGGTCGTCGGTACGTTTCCGGCGGAATGATCCGGGCGGAGCAGCGGCCATCCTCGCGCGCATCGACCACGTCATGATCTGCGTCCCGGATCTCGGCCGGGGCGTCGAGGCGTACACGCGAATCGGGTTCGGCGTCCATCCCGGCGGCGTGCACGCCGGGAAAGGCACGCACAACGCCATCGCGTTTCTCGAGGACGACTATCTCGAGCTCCTCGCCATCCGCGACAGGAGCGAGTACCTGTCGCACAGCCCGTTCGGCGGGCTCGTCGAATTCCTCGAGCGGGGCCCTGGACTGCGCTTCATCATCGTGCAGAGCGGCGATCTGGCGGCCGACGTCGCCGCGATGCGCGCGCGCGGCGTCGAGGTGAGCGACCCTGCCGAGGGCGCCCGGCGAACGCCGGACGGGATCGAGCTGCGCTGGCGGGCCGCGATGCTCGGCGAGCGCGCCCCCCTGCCCCTCTTCTTCATCCAGCACACGACGCGGGTGGAGGAGCGGCGCGCGCAGGTCCCCGATGCGGGCCGGCATCCCAACGGCGCGCAGCGCATCGAGCGCGTGTACATCGCCGTAACCGACCTCGCCGCCGAGGTCGAGCGCTACCGCAAGGTGCTCGGCGTCGCGCCCAAGATGGAGCGCGGCACCGTCATCAACGCCGACATGGCGATATTCCAGCTCGGGCCCACGGGACTCGGCCTCGCGCATCCCGTCGGCGGAGGCGTCTGCGCGGATGCCCTCGCGCGCCGCGGCCCGGGGCCGTTCCAGATCCTCTACAGAACGAAGAGCATGGACGCCGCGGCGAAATGGATCGCCGACCACGGCGTCCCGCCGCCCGTGCGCGGTATCCGCAACACCGGCGAGCAGGCGATGCTGGTCGCGCCCGAGGACGCCTGCGGGGTGTACGTCGGGTTCGTGGGGCCGGCGTAGACGGCGACAAGGCGCCGAGCGGCGCCTTGTGCACGCGGGATGAGCCTCAGTAGCTCGACGAGGTCGCGCTGCCGCCCTTGTACTGCGCGATCGCCTTCTTCAGATCGCTGTATTCCGCGCAGCCGAAGAAGCACGCCTTGTCGAGCGCGGCGAGGCGCTGCTCGGCCCGGGCGAGATCGCCCGTCTGCAGGTAGAGCTCGCCCGAGTACTCGAGCGCGCCGCGGTGCGCGGGGTCGATGCGCAGCGCTTCGTTGTAGAACTTCTCGGCCCCGGCGAAGTCGGGCGTCGGGCCCTTGCGCAGGCTGTACCCCATCAGGTTGTTCCAGTCGGCGCTGCCGGTGTCGTTGAGGCGCTTGAGCTCCTCGATCGCGCCGGGGAAGTTCCTGGCGGCGATCTGCGCGCGCACGCCGTCCAGCTTGTCGGGCGCGGCCGCCGGGCCGGACGAGCCGCCGTCGGCAAAGGCGTTGCCCATTCCGAAAAACAGCGCGCTGGTGATCAGGATGCGGGTGATGATGGTCTTCATGACGGGTTCCTCGTAGTTGAGTGGTGTGACGCCTTTGGCGGCGTCTACCGGCACTTACGTGGCCGCCCCGGAACCGGATGCAGCGCGACCGTGAGAAATTCCCGCTACCAGAGCTTGACGCAATGCCCCGAGAGCACGAACTCGCCCGAGGGCTTGTCGCCGGGTTTGGCCGGCGCCGCTTCGATGCTCACCGCGAGTCGCGATACGTCGAAAAACAGTTTTTCCGAGGTATCGGCGAGCGCCACGGTGGCGCTGCCGCTGCCCGGCACCACGCCGACCGGGAACGCCGCGCCGCCGTCGCGGGGCAAAGCCCACAGCTGCGCCACCGACCCCGCCGGGATGTCCACCGGCTGCAGCAGCTTAACCGTCATCACCCGTCCGTGGCGCCGGGAGCTCGCCAGCACCGTGGGCTTGCCCGCGCTGTCGGTGAGCAGGCCGACATAGCTCTGGGGCAGCGCATCGCGTGACGGTTCCAGGCCGATCAGATCCGGCTGCAGGCGCAGGAGCACCGCGCACAGCAGCGCGCCCGCGAGGGCGCCCGCGGAGAACAGGCCCCACAGCCGCCGCGGCGCGGCCGGCGCAGCGAACAGGCGCTGCTCGAGCGAGCGCCACACCGAGTCGCCGGGCTGCATCGCAGGCACCGCGCCCGCCAAACCGTTCAGCCGCTCCTGCCACGCGCCGACGGCCCGCGCCGCGGCCGGCGTCTCGCGCAGCAGGCGCTCGAAGCGCCGGCGCGCCGGGCCCGCGAGCGTGCCGAGCGCGTACTCGCGCGCGAGGCGTTCCAGCCGCTCGGGCAAGAGGTAGTTCATGCAGCGCCGACCGCTTCGAGACAGGCCTTGAGCTTGTCCAGCCCTCGCCGCACCCAGGCCTTGACGGTGCCGAGGGGCGCGCCCAGCGTTTCGGCGATCTCCGTGTGGACCATGCCGCGGTAGTACGCGAGCGCCAGCGCCTGGCGCTGCGAAGCGCCGAGATCGCCCATGCACGCCGTGATCCTGAGCGCCTGCAGGGTGCGCTCGAGCAGCGCCTGCGGCTGCTGCATCTCGTCCGCCGCCACGGCCATCGCCTCCTCGTCGAGCGCAGCAGTGGACGCGCGCTCGCTTCTCCCCGAGCGCAGCGCGTCGATCGCCTTGTTGCGCACGATATTGATCAGCCACGTCATCGGGCCTGCCACCGAGGCATCGAATCCGCCCGCGCCGTGCCACACGTTCATGAAAGCCTCCTGCAGCACCTCTTCGGCGCGCTCCCTGCTGTTCAATATACGGAACGCGACGCCCAGCAGATGCGCGCACGTGGCGCGGTACACCCGCTCGAACGCGGCGCGATCGCCCAGGGCGACGCGCGGCAGCAGGGCGGCAAGGTCTTCGTGGGAGGGCATTGCGGGAGCTATGCAGCGGCCTAGAACCGATAGGTCCCGGCAAGCCCGACCCAGCCGACGGTCGCCTTTTCGCTGAGCGGCGAGGCGAATTCGACTCGCGACACGCCAAGCTCCACGCCGAGCGTCAGCTTCGGGATCACGTCGTAGCCGGCGCCGAGCGCGAGCATCGGCTGCGTGGTCTTCCGGGTCTCCGCGATGTCGGCGCGGCCCTCCATGAACATCACGCCGACCCGGCCGGTGAAGCGCCAGCGATCCACGGGCAGCGTGCCGACCGCGGCGACGCCGAAAGCGCCGATCGTGCTCTGGCTGCCGGCGGGCTTGTCGCCCGGCGAGCCGAGGTCGAAGGTCATGGCCTCGATCGCAACGTTGCGAGTGAACTCATAGCCCGCGTACAGCCGCAGCATTCCGCGAACGCCGGCGGCGTAGCTGCCCGCCGGAACCTTGGCGCCCCCCGCGCCGACGGCGGCGCCCACGTACACCTGAGCCCAAGAGGCGGCGGGCAGCGCAAGGAAAGCCGCGGGAATCGAGGTCAGGACATGCTTGCGCACGGTCGCTACCCTCGCTTCTTCTCGAACTCCTTCATGTACTCCACCAGCTTCTTCACGCCCTCGATGGGCATGGCGTTGTAGATCGACGCGCGCATGCCGCCGACGGCGCGGTGGCCTTTGAGCTGGAACATGCCGCGCGCCTCGGCGCCTTTCAGAAACTCGCCGTCGAGCTTCGAGTCGGCGAGCGTGAAGGGGATGTTCATGCGCGAGCGGTCGGACTTTCGCACCGGGTTCTTGAAAAACGAGCTCGAGTCGAGGTAGTCGTAGAGGAGCTTCGCCTTGGCGATGTTCTTCTTCTCGATCTCGGCGAGGCCGCCCTGCTTCTTCAGCCACTGGAACACGAGGCCGGCGATGTACCAGGCGTAGCTCGCTGGCGTGTTCGACATCGAGTCGGCCTCGGCCTGGACCTTGTAGTCCAGGACGGTCGGCGTGGTGGGCGCCGCTTTCCCGAGCAGATCGTCGCGCACGACGACGATCACCAGCCCGGCCGGTCCGATGTTCTTCTGAGCGCCGGCGTAGATCAGGCCGAACTTCGAGACGTCCACCGGGCGCGACATGAAATGCGATGAGGCGTCGGCGACAAGGGGGACATTGCCCGTGTCCGGGATCCAGTGGAACTCCACCCCCCCGATGGTCTCGTTCGAGGTGTAGTGCACGTACGCCGACTTCGGGTCGAGCTTCCAGTCCTTCTGTTCGGGCGCGTAGCTGAAGTTCTTGTCTTCGCTGCTCGCGACGACGTTCACCTCGCAGTATTTGTTCGCCTCCTTGATCGCAAGCTTGGACCACTCGCCGGTGTGCACGTAGTCCGCGGCCTTCTTCCCGCCCAGAAGGTTCATGGGAAGCGCCGCGAAGTGCAGCCTCCCCCCACCCTGGAGAAAGAGCACCTTGTAGTTCGCGGGGACCTTCAGGAGCTCGCGGAAATCCTTCTCGGCCTGCGCCGCGATGCCGATGAACTCCTTGCCGCGGTGGCTCATCTCCATCACCGACATGCCCGACCCGCGCCAATCGAGCATCTCGGCGGCGGCCTGCGCCAGGACTTCCTCCGGAAGGACGGCGGGACCCGCGCTGAAGTTGAAGACCCGGGCCACGATCAGAACGTCCAGCGCGCGCCGGCCATGAGCATGCTGCTGTTGTATTCGACGGTGTGCCCCTGGACCTTGGCGTCCTGGGCGCTCTGGTAGCGGTATTCGAGGAGCAGGCGGAACGGTCCGTTGAACAGTTTCACGCGCGCGCCGCCGATGAGCTGCCAGCCGAAAACGTTGTCGCTGCCGGAGTAGTTGTTGCCGGCGGGAAGGCTCGGGTCGGTGTGCTCGACTTCGACTTTCACCATTCCCGCGCCGGCGCCGACATACGCTTCGAATCGATCCTCCGCGAAGGGCATGTTGTACAGCGCGCTCAGCATGGTGCTGCTGGACGTGACGTTCTGGTTCCCGAAGATGCAGGTCAGAACGACGCAGGTGTCCCGGTCGGTGGTGGCGTAGTCGAGCCGGAGATCCACCGGACCGATGAAATTGGCAAAACCCAGGCCGATGCTGCCGGCTGGACCCGAGTCCAGCGATGCCTTGACGCCGTCGAACGCGAGGCTCGAGCCCGGCGCCACGCCCACCCCCAGCTCGACGTACGGGTGCGAAAAGCTCACGGGCCCCGCCCATGCCGATTCGCACAGCGCGCACGCGACCGCGGCCGCAATCGATCGCCACGCTTTCACGGTCCCCGCCTCGCCTCGAGCTCGCTCAATGCGGCTGCCCGTTTGCCTGCCCGTTTCCTTCATCTTCTTCCTTCTCGGCGACGCGCTCGATGCTGGAGAGCTTGGTGCCCTCGTCGAGGTCGATGAGGCGCACGCCCTGCGTCGAGCGGCCCTGCTCGCGGATCTGCTTCACGCGCGTCCTGATCAGGACGCCGCCTGTGGAGATCAGCATCACCTCGTCCTCGTCGCCCACCAGCACCGCGCCGACGAGCTTGCCGTTTCTCTCGGTGGTCTGGATGCCGATCATCCCCTGAGTGCCGCGCCCGTGGCGCGTGTACTCCGAGATCGCGGTGCGCTTGCCGAAGCCGTTCTCCGTGGCCGTCAATACCGTCTGGCCCTCGCTGTCGGCGACGAGCATCGACACGACCTTCTGGTCCTTGCCGAGCTTCATGCCGCGCACGCCGTGCGCCTGGCGGCCCATGGGACGCACGTCCACCTCCTCGAAGCGCACCGCCTTGCCCGCGTCGGAGAACAGCATCACGTCGTGCTTGCCGTCGGTGATCGCCGCGCCGATGAGATGGTCGCCGTCGTCGAGCTCCACCGCGATGATGCCCTTCTCGCGCGGGTTGGAGAACTGCTCGAGCGCCGTCTTCTTCACCGTGCCCAGCGACGTGGCCATGAACACGAAATGCTTGTCGTCGTACTCCTTGACCGGCAGCACCGCGTTGATGCGCTCGCCCTCGGTCAGCGGGAAGAGGTTCACGATCGGCTTGCCTCGGCTCGTCCGCGTTCCCTGCGGCACGTTGTAGACCTTGAGCCAGTAAACGCGTCCGCGCGAGGAGAAGCAGAGCAGCGTGTCGTGGGTGTTCGCGATGAACAGGCGCTCTATGAAGTCATCTTCCTTCGTCGTCGCCGCCTGCTTGCCGCGCCCGCCGCGCCGCTGCAGGCGGTAGTCCCCGAGCGGCTGCGACTTGATGTAGCCGGCGTGCGAGAAGGTGACCACCACGTCCTCGGCCGCGATCAAGTCCTCCATCTGCAGGTCCTCGGCCTGCTCGACGATCTCGCTTTTCCGCTTGTCGCCGTACTGGGCCTTGATGGCCTTCAGCTCGTCCGCGATGATCGCGGTGATTCGCTCGGGCTTCGCGAGGGTGTCCATCAGGTCGGCGATGGTGTCGATCAGCTCCTTGTACTCGGCGACGATCTTGTCCTGCTCGAGGCCGGTGAGGCGCGCGAGGCGCATATCCAGGATCGCCTGTGCCTGGGCGTCGGAGAGTCGGTAGCCGGTGTGCTGCAGCCCGAGCTCCGGCCCGACCCCTTCGGGCTTGGACGCGTCGGCGGCGGCGCGCTTGAGCATCTCTTCGACCACGGGTGATTTCCAGGCCTTCGCCATCAGCGCGGCCTTGGCCTCCGCCGGGGTCTGGGACTTCTTGATCAGCTCGATGATCTCGTCGACGTTCGACAGGGCGACCGCCAGGCCCTCCTGGATGTGCGCCTTCTTTCTCGCCTCGCGCAAGTCGAACGCCGTGCGCCGCGTCACCACCTCGCGCCGGTGCGCGAGGAAGGCCTCGAGCATCTGCTTGAGGCTCAGGACCCGCGGCTGCCCGTCGATCAGGGCCACCATGTTGACGCCGAAGGTGTCCTGCAGCTGCGTCTGCTTGAACAGGTTGTTGAGGATCACCTCGGGCAGCTCGCCGCGCTTGAGCTCGATCACCACGCGCATCCCGGACTTGTCCGACTCGTCCTGGATGTGCGCGATGCCCTCGATCTTCTTGTCGTTCACCAGCTCGGCGATGCGCTCGAGCAGATTCTTCTTGTTGACCTGGTACGGCAGCTCGTCGACGATGATCGCCTGCCGGTTGCCCTTCTCGAGATCCTCGAAGTGGGTGCGCGCGCGGATCAGGATGCGGCCGCGCCCGGTCTTGTAGGCTTCGCGCACCCCCGAGACGCCGTAGATGATCCCGGCGGTGGGGAAATCCGGCGCCGGGACGTGCTTGATCAGCTCTTCGACGCTCGACTCGGGTTTCTTCAGCAGGGCCTGGCAGGCGTCGACCACTTCCGAGAGGTTGTGCGGCGGGATGTTGGTCGCCATGCCCACGGCGATGCCCGAGGAGCCGTTGACGAGCAGGTTCGGGACCTTGGTCGGCAGAGCCGAGGGCTCCTGCTCCTTGCCGTCGTAGTTCGGCGTGAAGTCGACGGTCTCCTTCTCGATGTCGGCGAGCAGCTCGCCGGCGATGCGGTCCAGGCGGCACTCGGTATACCGGTAGGCCGCGGCCGCGTCGCCGTCGATCGAGCCGAAGTTGCCCTGCCCGTCGATCAGCGTGTAGCGCATCGAGAAGTCCTGCGCCATGCGCACCAGCGCCTCGTAGGTGGCGTTGTCGCCGTGGGGGTGGTACTTGCCGAGGACGTCGCCGACCACGCGCGCGCACTTCACGTAGGGACGGTTCCACACGTTGTTCGTCTCGAACATCGCGTACAGCACCCGGCGGTGCACCGGCTTCAGTCCGTCGCGCACGTCGGGAAGCGCGCGGCCGACGATCACGCTCATGGCGTAATCGAGGTAGGAGCGGCGCATCTCCTCCTCGAGGCTGACCGGAAGCGTTTCCTTCGCGAATTGGTCCATGAGGATCTTGAATCCGGCCGCGGAACAGCCGGGAAAAGGATCAAATTTTATCAGCTTTGGTGTATGATTTCCGCAGCGAAAAACCGGCGGGAGGACAGGTGAACAGGCTAACGCTCGCAGTGGGAACCGCCGTCCTATTCGTCGCGGCCTGCGCCTCCTCGCCCGAGCCCGCATCGGCTCCGGCCCCGTCGCCTCAGGCGCCGCCCGCTCCTCCCCCGTCGCCGAAGCCCGCGGCCGCAGCGGCGCCCGTCCCGGCCGCGCCCAAGCGCTGCGACGCGTCGGTCACCTTCCAGAAGGACGAGACCTTCGCCTTCGATCGCTACGCGCTCGCGCCGGCGGCGCGCGCGCGGCTCGATCAGGACGTGATCGGGAGGCTCGCCACCTGCGCGAGCATCGAGGCCCTGGTCATCGAAGGGCACGCCGACCGGATCGGCAGCCAGCAGTACAACCAGAAGCTCTCCGAGCGGCGCGCCGAGAGCGTCAAGTCCTATCTCGTGTCCAAGGGCGTCGACCGCGACAAGGTGGAGACGATCGGCATGGGCAAGACGGTGCCGGCGAAGTTCTGCCCCGAGATCAAGAACCGCAAGGAGCTGATCGCCTGCCTCGCCCCGAACCGGCGCGCGATCACCTCCATCAAGGGCGTCGCAAGATAAGGGTCGATCTACTCGTCAGCGCGCGCTGGGTCGTCCCGGTCGAACCGCCGGGAGCCGCGCTCCCCGATCACAGCGTCGCCGTCTCCGGCGGCCGCATCGTCGCGGTTCTCCCCGCCGCGGAAGCGGCTCGCGCCTACGAGGCGGCGGAGCGCGTCGAGCTGCCGAACCACGCGCTGATTCCCGGCCTCGTCAACCTGCATACCCACGCGTCGATGACGCTCATGCGGGGCCTCGCCGACGACCTCCCGCTGATGGAATGGCTGAAGGATCACGTCTGGCCCGCGGAGGTCAAGCACGTGTCGCCGGAATTCGTCTACGACGGGACGCTGCTCGCCTGCGCCGAGATGCTGAAGGGAGGCGTGACCTGCTTCAACGAGATGTACTTCTTCCCCGGGTCGGCGGCGCGGGCGGCGCTGGACGCCGGCATGCGGGCGGCTCTCGGCATCATCGCTTTCGAGTTTCCCACCTCCTACGCTGCGGACGCGAACGACTACATCGCCAAGGGGCTGGCGACGCGCGACGAGTTCAGGGAGGAACCGCTGCTGTCCTTCTGCATGGCCCCGCACGCACCCTATACCGTGAGCGACAAGACTTTCGCGAAGATCGTCACCATCGCCGAAGAGCTCGATCTGCCCATCCACACCCACCTGCACGAGACGCAGCACGAGGTCGAGGACAGCCTCGCCCAGCACAAGGCGCGGCCCCTGGAGCGTCTGCGCGCGCTGGGCGTGCTGGGTCCGCGGCTGATCGCCGCGCACGCCGTTCACGTGACCGGGCAGGAGATCGACGCCCTGGCGAAGCACGGCGCATCGGTGGCGCATTGCCCCTCTTCCAACCTCAAGCTCGCGAGCGGCCTCGCGCCGGTGGCGGCGCTCCTGGAACGCGGCGTCAACCTCGGCATAGGGACCGACGGCGCGGCGAGCAACAACCGGCTGGACGTGCTCGAGGAGACCCGCCTGGCGGCCCTCCTCGCCAAGGCCGTGGCGGGCGACGCGCGGGCGATGCCCGCGCACCAGGCCCTCGCCGCGGCAACACTTAACGGAGCGCGGGCCCTGGGGCTGGAAGCTTCGACAGGCTCGCTCGTTCCGGGAAAATATGCAGACCTGTGCGCGATCTCCTTCGCGGACCCGGAGCTCTCGCCCTGCTACGATCCCGCGTCCCACCTCGTATACTCGGCTGGAAGAGGGCAGGTCTCGCACGTCTGGGTCGCGGGCCAGGCCCGTGTAGAGCAGGGAAGGCTCGTCGGTTTCGAAAATCGCAGCTTGAACAATCGCATTCTTCTGTGGCAGAATAAGTTAGCAACAGAAACAAAAGCTTAAGCCGGGACCTTTGCGGAACCTCGAAGTCCTGTAACGGCGCACCGCACTCCTACTACGAGAGGAAAGCATGACCAATAAACTGAGCATCACGCTATCGGCGATCGCGTTGCTCGCGTTCGCAGGCTGTGCCAGCACGCCCGAGCAGGCCCCCGCGCCCGCTCCCGCGCCGGCTCCCGCAAGCGCACCGCAGACTCCGCCGCCGCCGCCCGCCGCCAAACCGGCCGCGCCGAAGCCCGAGAAGGTCACGAATGCGTCGACCGTCAACTTCGACTTCGACCGGTACGTCATCCGGCCCGACGCGCGCACCAAGCTCGATGATCTGGTCGGCAAGCTGCGCAACGTCACCCTCGAGGTCGTGATCGCCGTCGGACACGCCGATCGCATCGGCAGCGACGCCTACAACATGAAGCTCTCGGTGCGCCGCGCCGATTCGGTCAAGGCCTACCTCGTCAGCAAGGGCATCGCCGCGAGCCGCGTGTACACCGAAGGCAAGGGCGAGCGTCAGCCCGTCAAGGAGTGCAAGGGCGACAAGAAGACCAAGGAGCTGATCGCGTGCCTGGAGCCGAACCGCCGCGTCGAGCTCGAAGCCGTGGGCTCGGTTACGAAGTAGGCTCATAAGCGCTCCAAGAAAGCCCTGCTCCGGCAGGGCTTTTTTGTTTGTGCGCGGGCTAGAATGAATCTCATGAACGCCGACCCCAGCGAACTCGCGAAATTCAGCGCGCTCGCCCACCGCTGGTGGGATCCGGAGAGCGAGTTCAAGCCGCTGCACCAGATCAACCCGCTGCGTCTTTCCTGGATCGACGGCGTCGCGAAGCTCGCGGGGAAGTCGGCCCTCGACGTCGGCTGCGGCGGGGGCATCCTCGCCGAAGCGATGGCGCGGCGCGGCGCCCGGGTGAAGGGCATCGACCTCTCGGACAAGGCGCTCAAGGTCGCGCAGCTGCACCTGCACGAGAGCGCGCTCGCGGTCGACTACGAGGCGGTCTCCGCCGAGGACCTCGCCGCCCGCTCGCCTGCTTCCTTCGATGTCGTCACGTGCATGGAGCTGCTCGAGCACGTGCCCGACCCGGCGAGCACGGTGCGCGCCTGCGCCGGGCTCGCGCGCCCCGGGGCCAGCGTGTTCTTCTCGACCATCAACCGCAATCCGAAGTCGTATCTCTTCGCCGTGATCGGCGCGGAGTACGTGCTGAAGCTCCTGCCCAAGGGAACGCACGACTACATGAAGTTCATCAAGCCCTCGGAGCTCGCGCGACACGGCCGCGCCGCCGGGCTCGAGGTGCGAGAGATCATCGGCATGAGCTACAACCCGCTGACTAAGGTCTACTCGCTCGGAACCGACACCGGCGTCAACTACCTCGTCCACTGCGTGCGCCGGTGAAGCTGGGCGTGCGCGCGGTCCTGTTCGACCTCGACGGCACCTTCGCCGACACGGCGCCCGACCTGGGACGCGCGCTCAACCTCGTGCGCGCGGAAAAAGGCCTCGAGCCGCTGTCGATCGAAACCCTGCGCGCGCATGCCTCCAGCGGCGCCCGCGGCCTCATCAACGCGGGCTTCGGCCTCAAGCCGGAGAGCGGGGGCTACGAGAGCCTGCGTGCGCGCTTCCTCGCGCTGTACGAGGAGAGTCTGTGCGTCGAGACGCGGATCTTCGAGGGGATCGGGGATCTGCTCGCCGCGATCGAGGTGCGCAATCTGAGCTGGGGCATCGTGACCAACAAGGCGAAGCGGTATACCGAGCCCCTGCTCCGCGCGCTCGGCGTCGACGGCCGCGCCGCGTGCGTGGTGAGCGGGGATTCCACGCCCTACATCAAGCCGCACCCGGCCTCCCTGCTGCGGGCCGCCGAGCTCCTTTCGCTCGCGCCGTCGGACTGCGTCTATATCGGCGACGACCTCCGGGACGTCCAGGCCGCGCGCGCCGCCGGCATGCGCTTCGTCGCGGCCGGCTGGGGCTATCTGGGCGAAAGCGGCGATCCGGAGACCTGGGACGCCGACGCCGTGATCGAGCACCCGCGCCAGATCCTCGACCTGCTTCCCTAAGGAGGAACCGATGCCCGCCTACTGGCTCGCCCGCGCAAGAGTCAACGACCCCGTGGAGTACAAGAAGTACACCGACCGCGTGCCCGCGATCCTCGCCAAGTTCGGCGCAAAGGTGCTGACGCGCGGCGGGCGCTATCGGACGCTCGAGGGACCTGAGAAATTCAACCGCTTCGTCGTGATCGAATTTCCGACACTCGAGCAAGGGGTCGCCTGCTTCAATTCGAGGGAATACCAGGAAGCCGCCGCCTTCCGACGCCGGAACATGGCCGGCGAGAACGAATTGGTGATGGTCGAGGCGGGGGAAGGGCCGCCCTCGGCGGTGGCCTGACCCGCTACTGTCGACTTTCGGAGCTGGCCTGCATATTGCTAACCCCAGGGTGTACGGGCAAGGAGTCATTGCAAGCCCGGTAAAAAGTCTCACTTTGGAGGTCGGCATGCGTAGCTATATCGTTCTGGCAGGCGCGGTTCTGTTGGCAGCAGGTCAGTCGGCTTTCTCGGCCGACACGACCGGCAAGCCGGTGATGGTGGCGGCGGTGACCGTGAAGAGCGCGGCGAAGGCCAGCCCTTCCAGGGTTACCCGTGAAACCTCGATTCCGGAAGGCAGCCTCGAGGCGTTCGGCTCGGTCGGGCTTCCGCAGTAGTCGGCGCCACATCTCTTGCTGGAGGCGCCTATGACGCGGACCCTATTGGGTGCGGTTGCGATGTCGCTCGCCGCGTCTGCCTTTGCGCAGACGCCGGGAGTGACATCGCGTTCCATCCTCCTCGGACAGTCGGCCGCCTTCACCGGCCCCGCGGCGCAACTGGGGATCCAGCTGAACATCGGGACCAAGGCCTACTTCGATCACATCAACGCGCAAGGCGGCATATTCGGCAGGAAAATCGAGCTCAAGACGCTCGAC
>Ga0187776_10000217_pt1 | contig 27958 bp, 31 predicted proteins | sample 0216_BV02_MP12_2_FD_132426 | JGI IMG/M metagenome (GOLD analysis project Ga0187776, IMG submission 132426) | Tropical peat soil microbial communities from peatlands in Department of Meta, Colombia - 0216_BV02_MP12_20_MG | ecosystem: Environmental > Terrestrial > Soil > Wetlands > Peat | place...
CGTTGGCGATCTTGAAGACAGCGCCCTGGAACGAGTCGGAGACGTACAGCGTCCCCTTGCTGTCGAAGACGAGCGCGTTCGGCACGCTGGCGACGTCCCCGAATGTGATGAGGTCGGTGCTGCCGTCCGGATTGCCGACCGCAAAGTTGGGTGCCGGCGCGCCGATGGACGGCATGACCGCCACATCCTCGAGACCGGTCAGGTTGGCATTGACCCGCTGGATCTTGGAAGGCGCTCCGACGAAGTTACCGACGTTGCAGATGTAGACCTTCCCGTTCCTGAACTCCAGGCCGAGCAGCGGCTGAGCGAAGTCGAGTTGAGCGAGCAACTTGCCGTGCCGGTTGTAGCGCAGCAGCTTGAAGGGCGCGGAGAACGTGGATACGTAGATGTCGCCGTTGGCAGGATTCGCCGTGATGCCCTCCGGATTCTTGACTCCATTGGGAAGCACCGCGAAAGTATCGACATCGCGGTCTATGAACACGCGGTCGGTGGACCGCCTACCGCCCTGACCATCCGCGAGGACCGGACCCGCGGCTATGCCGAGCGAGATAAGCAGAGGAACTACGAGAGCTACCAGTTTCTTCTTCATGTCCCCTCCTAGGGTTGATGACCAGCAAAAAACCGTTATACCTCTTCTTTCCTGCAAACACCTTGCGGAGGCCCCCAATTTCCTTTGGGCCACATCAGGCCGCGACGGTGACTCCGCGGACGTTGTGGCGAGCGATCGCCCGGGCCACGAATCCCGACGTCTTCACCTCGTTGGCGAATTCCGCGAGATAGCCGGCCGCCGCGGGACGCCCCTGCGGAGTACCGACCGATTGTTGCACGACGGTGAAGCGGCCTTCTAGCACGCGCGACCCGGGGAGCGTCTTGGCATCGTCGAGGAGCCGCGGCTTGAGGCCGGACAGCACCTCGAGCCTGTCCTTCACGAAGACGTCGTAGGAGCCCTGGATCGCGTTTGCGCGCACCAGCGTCGCGTGCTTGAGGTTGCGCGAGAGATAGAGATCGTAGGCGCTGTTTACGGCGGTCGCGATGCGCACGCCGGGGCGATCCACCTCCTCGATCGAGCGGATCTTCGAGCCGGCGGGGACAAGGTACGTCGCCTCGATCTCGAGATACGGCGGGCTGAAGGCGATTTCGGCCGCGCGCTGCGGCTCGTTGCCGAGGAAGGCCACGTCCCACGCGCCGCCCTTGACCGCGTCGGCGAGCTTGCCCGCGGTTGCGAAGGGAACGAGCTCCACCTCCGCGCCGAGCCGCTTTCCGATCTCCCGTCCCAGGTCCACCGCGATGCCCGTGTACTCGCTCTCGGAATGCTTGGTGACTAGGAGGAAATTGCCGTAGTTGATTCCGATGCGGAGCTTTCCGGTCGGGGCCAGCTCGGATCTCGCTGCGGCAGAGGGGGTCATGACGGGGGAAGATAGCACAAGGGCGGCTACTCGATCTTCAGATCCGCTGCCTTCACCACCTTCTTCATGTTCTCGATCTCCGCGCGCACCATCTCGCGGAACTCCTCCGGCGTGTCGGTCGAGATCTCGGCGCCCTGCTTCCCGAAACCCTCCTTCACCTCGGGCAAGGCCAGGGTCTTGAGCAGCGCGGCTCGCAGCTTCTGCGCGACGGGCAGTGGCGTCGCCTTGGGCGCAAGCAGGCCCACCCATGCGCTGTAGCTGAATCCCGGGAGCGTCTCGGCGACCGCGGGTACACCCTCGAGCAGCTGGGTGCGCTTGGGCAGGCTCTGGGCAAGCGCGCGCAACCTGCCTGAGCGCACCGGCCCGGCGACCGCCGAGGCGGGCGTCAAGGTCCATTGCGACTCTCCCGACATGACCGACGCCACCGACGGGCCACCGCCCTTGTAGGGCACGTGCACCGAGCTGAACTCGCCGGCGATCTGGAGCATGGTGCCGGCGAGATGGCTCTGCGATCCGGGTCCCGCGGAGGCCATGTTGACCTGGCCGGGCCGCGCCCTGCAGTAATCGATCAGCTCCCGCACCGTCATGACGGGGAGCGAAGGAGTGACCACCAGCATGTTCGGCTGCATCGCCACGAGCGACACGAACTGGAAATCGTTGACCGGGTCGTAGGTCACGCGCTTCTGCAGCAGGGGCGCGATCGACATCCCGGCAGGCGAAGCAAGGAGGATCGTGTAGCCGTCCGCCTGGGCGTTCCTGAAGCTTTCCATCGCGATCAAGCCGCTCGCGCCCGCTTGGTTCTCGATGATCACCTGTTGGCCGAGCACCTCTCCCAGCTTCGCGCCGAGGATGCGCCCCAGCGTGTCGTTCGAGCTGCCCGGCGCGTTGGGCGAGATCATGCGCACCGCACGCTTGGGGAAATCGTCGCCCTGGGCGAGCGCCGGCTGCGCCAGGCTGAGAATCAGCAACGCTGCAACAGTCTTCATCTCTCCTCCGTCTCAATAGACGCGGTTGTGCGGGCGCTCGCCGCGGAGGGCGCGCTCCACGTTGTCCCAGCTGCTCCTGAAGAGCAGCGCGTACGACTGGCGCGTGACCCCGGCGATGTGCGGCGTCAGGAGGAGCTTTCTCGCAGCATCGCCCTCGAGGGCGAGCAGCGGATTGTCCCTGGAAGGCGGCTCGGTCTCGTACACATCGACGGCGGCGCCGCCGAGATGGCCGTTGCGCAGCTGTGCGGCGAGCGCCGCCTCGTCGACCACGCCCCCGCGCGAGGCCTGCACGAGCAGCGCGCCGGGCTTCATCGCGGCAAGATGCGCCGCGCCGATCAGGCCGCGCGTGGCGGGGAGGAGCGGAACGTGCACGCACACCACGTCAGCGGTCGCGAGCAGCGCCTCGAGCGACAGCGCCTCGGCGCCGAGCGCAGCGGCCGCTGCCCGGTCGCGCGGCTGGGGATCGCAGTAAACGAGCTTGCACCCGAACTTCGCGAAGGCCTCCGCGACCGCCAGGCCGATCACGCCCAGTCCGATCACCCCGACGGTCAGGCCTTCGAGCGCGGGGAGATTGTCGGCGAGAAGGCGCGCCCGGAATGCCGCGTAATTGCTCTTGCGGATCTCGGCGTCTGCCCACGCGAAGCGCCGCAGCAGCATCGATGCCGCAGTGACCGCGTATTCGGCGACCGCGCCGTTGCTGCCGCCGGGGACGTTTGCGACCGGGATGCCGAGCCGCTTCATCGACTGCGCGTCGAGACGGTCGACGCCGGCGCCGGTGACCTGCACCAGCGCGAGCCGGCTTCCCTCGAAGAGCGCCGGGGCAAGCTTCGGCCCCACGGCCGGCATCACCATGGCGCGGGCTTCCCTGAGCAACGCGGCGAGATTCGCGTCGTCGGGCCGGCGGTAGGCGACCTTCAGAGACCGGGGCGGCAGCGCTCCGACGCGGGCAAAATCGGCCTCGGGCCGCAGACAGACGACGTCGTGCGTCACTTAGCGGCGTCGCGATTGACGACTCGGGAAACCGGGAAGAAGCAGAGCAGCACGAGCGGCTCGCCTCCGGTGTTGCGGGTGACGTGCGCTTCGCCCGCGGGAATCAGCAGCGCGTCGCCGACCTTGAGGGCGTGCTCGCCGCTGTCCGACTCGGTGCGGCCCTCGCCTGCGAGCACATAGATGCATTCCTCGGTGTCGCTGTGGAAGTGCCTGCCGCGCGGCTTATCGCCCGGCTGCGGAACCGCGATCTCGACTAGCCGCAGCGTTACCGCGCGCGAGCCCTTCTCCTCGGAAACGATCTCGAGCGACTTCCGCCCGGGGAGCCCGAGGTTCTTCGCCTCTCCTTGGGAGAGCACGCGCGCCATCAGGGGGCGACCTTGAGGTGCACGATCTCGGCGGTGCCGCCTTGAGCCTCGTCGAGCAGGCGGAAGAGCTCGCCTGCTTCCTTCGCGATCGCCTCCGCGATGTCGGCGAGCATGCGCTTCCCCTTTTCGACCGTGGCGTGCTCGGGCGAGCCATACCAGCCGGTGGGCGCGATGGTGCGGATGTCGGTGAGCACCGGTTGGTAGCTGCGGGTGCGGCGCAGCTTGTCCCACTTGCGCCCGTGCGAATGGTCGGAGGAGTAGTCGATGCGGTCGAGGTGGACGAGGTCGGGCCGGTGCGCGAGCACCGCGAGCGCCTCGATCTCGCCTCCGTGCGTGAGACCGCCCGAATCCTTGCCGTAGAGATCGGCTGCAACGTAGCAGGCCTGCACGGTGAGCACGCTCATCCCATGGTCGCGGTGCAGCGACTCGGCGGCGATCGCGAGCGAGGGGATGTTGCCCTCGTGCCAGTTGAGGATCAGGAAGCGCTTCGCGCCATGCCTGGCGGTGCAGACCCCGGTCTCGACCACCACCTTCATGTAGGTGTCCGGCGTAAGCGTGATGGTGGCTTCGAAGGGCATGTGCATGGGCGTGACCCCGAGCGGCCCGCCGGGCAGCACCAGCGCGTCCATGCGCTCGGCGACGGCGTGCGAGATCACGTTCGCCGCGTAGATGTCGGTCCCCGCCGGCAGGTGCGGCCCGTGCTGCTCGACGCTGCCCGCTGGCAGGATGACGAGCGGGTTCCTCCTCAGCTGCGCGGCGATCTCGGGCTGGGTCAGCTCCTGGAAATAGCGGCTCGGCAATTGGGACATGGTCTCCCCGGTCAGGCGGCTTCGCGGGCAACGGTCCGGAGCTTCGCGCGCGTCTCCTCGATCACCTCGGAGATCCGCACCAGTTGGCCCCGGCGCTCCAGCGAGCGCAGCGCCGCGTACACCACGGCGAGCGCGACAGTGGCATTGTCGGCGGACAGTTCACCGGTTTTCCCCGAGCGGCAGCTCGCGGCGAACTGCTCGAGCTCGGCTCTGAACATGTCGCTCTCGGCGACTTGCAGCTCCTCGCGCCTGGCGTACCCGTCCTTGCCGCGCTGGATGTAGAGCGTCGAGGAGCCGTGCAGGAGATGCGGGGTGTCCCAAGTGCCGAAATCGATCTCATAGTGCATCAGGCCGTTCGAGCCGAACACGCGCACTGCAAAGATCCCAGGCGAGGTCCAGCACGAGCCCACATATCCCAGCTTGCCGTCGGCGAAGCGCAGCAGCGTCATCGACTGGTCGTCGACCTCGGCGCCGACAGGCGATAGCTTGGAGGACATCTGGCTGACCTCGGCGATCTCCCCGCCAAGGTAGTGCAGAACGTCGAACTGGTGGATCGCGAGCTGCGAGAGCGGGCCGCCCGGTGCCTTGTCCTTGTACCAGCGCCACGCCTTGGGGGTGAGCTCGAGCGCGCGCTCGTTGGAGAAGTTCGCCTCGATGAACGCCACGCGGCCGAGTTCGCCGGAGTCGATCCGCGCGCGGATCTCGCGAATGCCAGCCATCAGGCGCGCGCTGTGGCCGACGGTGACGGTGACCCCGCAGCGGGCCTCGAGAGCGGCGATGCGCAGGCCGTCCTCGAGCGTGTTGGCGATCGGCTTCTCGGTGTAGACGTGCTTGCCCGCGCCGGCGATGCGCTCCGCGAGCGGCCAATGCTGCTCGTTGGGCACGGTGAGGACCACGCCTTGGATCCCGGGGTCGGCGAGCAGGGTCTCGAGGTCGGGCGTGCCCGGCACGCCGAACTCGGCTTCAAAGGCCGCGCGCTTGTCCGGCGTTCGGCTGTACGCCGCGGCGATCTCCAGCTCGCGCGAGGCGCGCGCAGCGCGGGCCAGCACCCTCGCCCAGCGGCCGAGGCCGACGATTCCGATCTTGACGGGAGCATTCATGCCGGAAACCCTGGCAACATTGTACCCGCGCCGGATGTTACGTTCTTCCGCGGGAATTGGCCTACTATTCACGCAAGAGCCGATGTCGGGTACGGTGCTTGCTTATGCAGATGACATGAAGCGCTCTCTTGTTACCGTGCTGCTGGTGGCGCCCGCTCTCGCCTGCGCGCAGCCGCTGCTCGATTTCCGCCACGACCTGGCCTTCAGCGCAGGCGAGATCGATGCGCTGGCCGCGCTGGAATACGCAGTGCGGTTGCGCGCTCTTGCGCGCGCCGGCCAGCTCGATCGCGACCCCGGGATTGAAACGCGGCTGCGCCCCATCCTGCTCAGACTCGCCGGCGCCGCGGCGTACGAGCGCCCCTCGTCGGCGCAGCTTGCCTGGGAGCTTCATACCTGCTCGGGCTGCGACGAGAGCGCGTCGGCGATGGCCGGAGGCAAGCTGCTCGTGTCCGGGGACTTCATCTCGGAACATGCATTGACCGACGACGAGCTCGCCTTTCTCCTGGCGCACGAGATGGCGCACGTGCTCGCCGAGCACACCCGCGAATTTTCGACCATTGCGCGCTTCTTCCTCGGCAACGGCCTCAAACGCGACTACAGCGACATTCACAAGGAGCTCTCCGAGAACCTCCCGGTGAACCTGCGGATGGGTCCGGACGCCGTGCATCAGGAGCTCGAGGCCGACTACATCGGGTTCGTGGTCGGCGCGCGCGCGGGGTATGCGCCGGAGGCCATGCTTAGCCTGCTCGGCAAGCTGAGGACGGGCGAACGTCCGCTGCTCGGGACACATCCGACCGACGCTCAGCGCTTGGCGCACGCGCGCGCAATGCTGGATATGGGACGCCGCCTGTCCGAGCGCTCGCGTCTCCGGCGCTAGGCAATCTGGACAAAAATGCCCGCGACTCGGGTCGCGGGCATTCCTCCCTTCCTGTGGTTAGCAGCCGCGTCAGCCTGCGAACCGTCCGGTTATCGCGCTAACAAAATCGCACGCGAAATAAGAGTAGACTGTGCCGGTCAGCAGAGAGAGGAGGCGCCGCAATGCCGATCAAGAAGATTCTGATCGTCGACGATTCCGCGACGGACCGTCAGTACCTGATCGAGACTCTGACCAAGAAGGGCTACCAGTGCGTGACGGCGCAGACGGGTGACGAGGGTATCGCCAAGTCGAAATCCGAGCAGCCCGACTTGGTCCTCATGGACATCATCATGCCCGGGACCGACGGCTTCAAGGCTACGCGGGCCATCACCCACGACGAGGCGACCAAGCACATCCCCGTGATTGTTTGCACCAGCAAGAAGCTGGAAACCGACAAAGTCTGGGGGATGCGGCAAGGGGCGAAGGACTATATCGTCAAGCCTATCGACGAAAAGGAACTGCTCGCCAAGATCGCCGCGCTGGGCTAGACCAAGCCGTCCATCAGCATCACGTCGACATCGTCCCCCGCGTTGACCGAGCCCTGCTCGTGCCCGAGCACGACGAAGCAGTTCGCCTCGGACATCGACCGCAGGATGCCCGACCCCTGGGCCCCGGTCAGACGGACGGTCCACTCGCCGTTCTTCAACTCGAGGATGCCGCGCTGGTACTCCGTTCGCCCGGGCTTCTTGCGCATCGCGCTCCCCGACTTCACCCGCAGCAGAGGCAACTCGGTGTCGCTGCGCCCCATCATGTGGAGTAGCGCGCCACGCACGAAGTGATAGAAGGTCACCATCACCGCGACCGGGTTTCCTGGCAGCCCGAAGAGGTACGCCGACTTTCCGCGGCCCCGGACACGGCCGAAGGCCATGGGCCGGCCGGGACGCATCGCAATCTTCCAGAAAACGACCTCGCCGAGCTTGGCCATCATCTGCTTGGTGAAGTCGGCCTCGCCCACCGACACGCCGCCCGAGGTCACGACGGCGTCGGCTCCCGCGGCCGCCTTGCGGAACGCGGCCTCGAGCTTCCCGGGATCGTCCCGCACGACGCCCAGGTCGACCACCTCGCAGCCCAGACGCTCGAGCATGCCCCACAGCGTGTAGCGGTTGGAGTCGTAGACCTCGCCCGCCTTGAGTTTTTTCCCCACCGGCACGAGCTCGTCGCCGGTCGAGAAGAACGCGACTTTCAGTTTCCGTCGTACGCTTACCTTGGCGATCCCGAGAGACGCGAGCAAACCCAGATCGGCCGGCCGCAGCAGCCGGCCGGCGCGCAGCGCGGGCTTGCCCTTTGCGAGATCCTCGCCTGCGAGCCGACGGTTCTGCCCGCGCTCCTGCCCCGCGGGAACGGTAACGCGGCGTCCTTCGGTCTTCACGGCTTCCTGGATGACCACCGTATCGGTGTTCCGCGGCATCACCGCGCCGGTCATCACGCGCGCGCATTCGCCGGGCTTCACCACGCCCGCGAATTCCTTTCCAGCGTAGGCGGTGCCGATCTCGACGAGCGTCACCGGCTCCGACGCCCCGAGGTCGTCGCAGCGCACCGCGTAGCCGTCCATCGCGGAATTGTCGTGCGAGGGGACGTTGATCGGAGAGATAACGTCTTTGGCCAGCACGCGGCCGAGCGCCGCGCGCACCGCCAGGCGCTCGACGCCGGAGACCGGCTTCACGAAAGAGCGGATGACCTCGTTCGCCTTCGCCACCGGGAGCGCGTCGGGGTCGTAGCCGCTGACGCAGCTGATCACCTCGTCCAGCGAGTTCATCTGTCGTACGACGCCAGGTCGTCGAGAGTATTGATGTTCGAGAAGGCTTCGGCCTCGTCGTCGAACACGACTTCGACCACGTTGAGCGTCGCATACCAGGCGTCGATCTTGCGCCCGCCTTCCCTCAGGAACCCGGAGAGATGCTCGAGCACCCCGCGCCGCATCATCGCGAATACGGGGTGCGGCTGATCGCCTGTCTTCGCCACGGCGAGCTCGGCGCCGGTCTCGTCGATGCGCGCGTAGAGCCGCTCGATCAGGTCCGCGGGAAGAAACGGCGAGTCGCAGGGGACCGAGGCGAGGAAGGGGCGCCTCGATATCGAAAGCCCGGCGTGAATGCCGGCGAGCGGGCCGGCAAAGCCGCCGACCGCGTCGCTCACCACGCGCACGCCGAAGCTTCGGTACGCCTCGTGGTTCTGGTTGGCGTTGATGATCACCCCTGCGACCTGCGGTGCGAGGCGCTCGTACACGTGGTCGACGAGGCGCTTGCCGCGGAAGGCCTGCAGGCCCTTGTCGACGCCGCCCATGCGGCTGCCCTTGCCGCCCGCGAGGATGACTCCGGTGACCGGCGGAACCACGGCGCGCGCGCTACGCCACCATCGTCGGCGCGACGCGCTTCCGGAAGCGGTGCTTCCCGGTGAAGAGAAGGTAGTGTTTGCCGCCGGCGGCGCGCCCGATCATCGTGATGCCGAGCTTGTTCGCGATCTCGTAGCCCATCTGTGTGAGGCCCGAGCGCGACACGAGGAAGGGTATCTGCATCTGCGCGGCCTTGATCACCATCTCCGACGTGAGTCGCCCGGTGGTGTAGAAGACCTTGTCCGAGCCGTCCACGCCGTCGAGCCACATCAGCCCGGCTATCGCGTCCACGGCGTTGTGCCGGCCCACGTCCTCGACGAAGTACAGGATCTTGACTGCCGCGGCGGTGTTCGCCGCCAGCGCGCATCCGTGCACGGCGCCGGCCGACTTGTATACGCTCTCCTCGTGCCGCACCGCCTCGAGCACGGCGTGCAGGGCGTCCTCCGTGAGCGACACGTCGTTGCGCAGCTGGACCGAGTCGACCTCCGCCATCAGGTCTCCGAAGACCGTGCCCTGCCCGCAGCCGGTCGTGACCGTGCGTTTCTTCATCTTCTCCTGCAGCGACTTGATCGGCTTGCGCGTGGTCACTGCGACCGACGCCGTCTCCCAGTCGACCTGGACTGCGGCGATCTCCTCGATCGATTTCACGAGGCGCTGGTTGCGCAGGTAGCCTATGGCGAGCGCCTCCGGCGCCTGGCCGAGCGTCATCAGCGTGACGATCTCCCGCTTGTCGACGTACAGGGTCAGCGGATGCTCGCCCGCGATAGGCGTGGGCACCGCTTCCCCGCGCTCGTTGATCGCCTCGACCTCGAAGGTGGCCGGCTTGGACGCGCGGCTGATCTCGGGACGGAGCGGCGTCTTCATCCGCCGATGTAGGACATCTCGATCTTGCGCAGCTTCGCCGTTTCGGCGGTGCGCAGCTCGGAGTAGCGGTCGGCGCGGATGTGCCAGATCCCGGCGACGGCGTCGGAGATCTCCTCGTCGGGAGCGCCGCCGCGCAGCATGCCGCGCAGGTCGTAGCCGGCGGTGGCGAAGAGGCACGTATATAGCACGCCCTCGGTGGACAGGCGCGCCCGCGTGCAGGTCCTGCAGAAGGCCTGGGTCACCGAGGAGATAACGCCGATCTCGCCCGAGCCGTCCCGGTAGCGCCAGCGCTCGGCGACCTCTCCCCGATAGTTGGGGTCGACCGGCTCGAGCGGCATGCGCTCGCCGATCATGCGCACGATCTCAGCGGACGGCACGACGTCGTCCATGCGCCAGCCGTTGGTGTGCCCGACGTCCATGAACTCGATGAAGCGCACGATGTGGCCGCTGCCCTTGAAGTAGCGCGCCATCGGCAGCACCGATTCCACGTTGACGCCACGCTTCACCACCATGTTGATCTTGATCGGCGCGAGGCCCGCCGCGGCCGCGGCATCGATGCCGTTCAGTACATCGGCGACCGGGAAATCGGCGTCGTTCATCCGGCGGAAGACCGCGTCGTCGAGCGAATCGAGGCTCACCGTGACCCGGCGCAGCCCCGCGGCCTTGAGCGATCGCGCTTTCTTGGCGAGCAGCGAGCCGTTGGTCGTCAGGGTCAGGTCAAGACCGGGCATGTCGGCGAGCATCTCGATGAGGTGCTCGATGTTCTTGCGCAGCAGCGGCTCGCCGCCGGTGAGGCGTACCTTCTCAACGCCGTGACCCGTGAAGAGGCGCGCGAGCCGGACGATCTCCTCGAAGGAAAGCAGCTGGTCGCGCGCGAGAAACTTGTAGTCGGGTCCGAACACGTCGCGCGGCATGCAATACACGCAGCGGAAATTGCAGCGGTCCGTCACCGAGATGCGAAGGTCGTGCAGGCGACGCCCGCGCGTGTCGAGGCCCGCGTGAAGCGGCGTTGCGGAAATCCCCTTCAAAGGGAGGGGTTTTGTGCGCTGCCCGTCGCTGATCGGAATGACGTGATCGCGATCAGTCATGACGCGCGTAGCCGTAACAGGAAAGGCAGTTCATAATCCACGACATGCTCAACTGTGCAGTATAGCCGCAAAAAGTGTCGTACCCGAGCCTCGCCGTCGCGGTCGTCATGGAGAGAACTCCCCTGGAAGGCAACCGCTGGGAGTCGGAAAAATGGGAGCCTATCGGCGTCATCCCCGATCACAGCGAGCCCGGCGCGACCCCGCGCACGCTCGTGGAGAACGCTGCGCGCGCGCAATGGCTCTACCCGGGTTTCAAGCTCGAGCTTTTCCACGACGAGGCCGAAGGCTACTACCTCAATTTGAGCTCGCAAAAGCCCTTTGTATTCGTCAACTGGCTCGAGGAGGGCGGCGCCGGCGTTCCGAAGCGCGTCACCGTGAGCTACAACGAGGCGGCGCGGCTGCTCGACGCGGGCGCCCGCGTGGACGGGGTGCCCATGCCAGTCCAATGGATCCCCTGGCTCGCCGAGTACGTCGAGCGAAATTACAGGCCCGAGCCGAAGAAGCGCGCGCGGCCGCCTTCGTTCAAGGGTGCAAAGCGCGATGACCGCTGACGAGGGGTTTCTTTCGCGCTGGTCCCGGCTGAAAGCCGGGGCCCGCCAGACCGACGCGACACTCCCCGAGCCGAAGGCCGACTTCGGCCCCGCGAGCGTCGTGACTCCGCCGCCGGCCCCGGCGCCGGACTCGTCGGGGGCCGGGCCCGCAGCGCCAGAGCTCCCGTCGCTCGAATCGTTGAAAGGGCTCGTCTCCGAATACACAGCGTTCCTAAAGCCGGGCGTCGACGAGGGCCTGCGGCGCGCAGCCCTGAAGAAACTGTTCAGCGATCCCTACTTCGAAACCTTCGAGAAGTTCGAAGCATATTGCGAGGACTACACGCAGGGCGAGCCGATCCCGGCCGCGATGCTCAGAACGCTCGAGCACGCGAAGCGACTGCTCTTCGACGAGAAGGAGGACGAGAAGAACAAGGAAGAGCGCGAAGCCGCCGAGACCGCCAAGGCCCAGCTCGAGGCTTCTGCGCGGGATGTAACGAAGACCGAAGCCGCGCAGCCGCAGCCGCGGGACGAGACCTGAATGGCCCTCGAAGACCGCACGCTGAAGATCTGCAACTGCAACAGGACGATGGCCCTCGATGCCAAGGCGCTGGAGCAGGCGCTCATGCTCGGCCGCCCCATACAGATGCATACCGAGCTTTGCCGCAAGGAAGTCGGCAGCTTCCAGGAGGCGCTGAAGGAGGAGGCCTGCGTGGTCGCGTGCACTCAGGAGGCGCCGCTCTTCACCGAGCTTGCCGACGCGGCGAAGTCGGCGACCAGGCTGCAGTTCGTCAACATCCGCGAGCACGCCGGCTGGTCGAAGGAAAGCGAGCAGGCGACGCCCAAGATCGCGGCGCTGCTCGCGCTTGCCGACCTTGCTGAGCCCGAGGCCGTGCCTGGCGTGAGCTACCGGTCGGGCGGGCGCCTCCTGGTCGTCGGGCCCGCCGCCGCTGCGATCGCCTGGGCCGACAGGCTCGCCGATCAGCTCGAGGTGAGCGTGCTGATCTCGGGAGGGCGGGGGGGCGAGCTGCCGACCGAGCGCCGCTACCCGGTGCTCTCGGGCGTGGTCAAGTCGCTGAAGGGCCACCTCGGCGACTTCGAGCTCGTCTGGGAGCAGGCGAACCCGATCGACCTCGAGGTCTGCACGCGCTGCAACGCCTGCGTTCGCGCCTGCCCGGAGCAGGCGATCGATTTCTCCTACCAGATCGACCTCGACAGGTGCAGGGCGCACCGCGAGTGCGTGAAGGCCTGCGGCGCGATCGGCGCGATCGATTTCGACCGCGCGGACCGTGCGCGCAGCGAGCGCTTCGACATGGTGCTCGACCTGTCCGCGCAGGCGCTGATCCGCACCTCCCGGCAGCCGCAGGGCTATCTCGCCCCGGGCAGCGATCCGCTCGAGCAGGCGCTCGCGGCCGCCCGGCTTGGTCAACTGGTGGGCGAGTTCGAGAAGCCAAGGTTCTTCGCCTACGACGCGAGGATCTGCGCCCACGGCCGCTCGTCAAAGGTCGGCTGCACTCAGTGCCTGGACGTGTGCTCGACCGGGGCGATTTCACCCGACGGCGACCACATCAAGGTCGACCCGCACCTGTGCATGGGCTGCGGGGGTTGCGCGACGGTGTGCCCGTCGGGCGCGATCAGCCACGCCTACCCGCGGGTGCCGGATCTCGGCGCGCGGCTGAAGCGCGTGCTATCGGTCTACGCGCAGGCGGGCGGCAGAGATGCCTGCCTGCTCTTTCACAACGCTGGGGAGAGCCGAGCGCTGATCGCAAGGCTCGCCCGGCGAGGCCCCGGGCTTCCCGCGCGCGTGATTCCGTTCGAAGTCCATCATCCCGCTTCCATCGGCATGGACGTGCTGCTCGCCGCCGTGGCCTACGGAGCGAGCCAGACCGTCGCGCTCGCCGAGCCCAGGGAAGCCGCGGAATACGGCGACGCGGTGATGAAGCAGATGGCTTTTGCGCAGAGCATCGTGAGCGCGCTGGGTTTCGCCGGCGTGCACTTCCGGCTGCTCGCGACCGACGACCACGCCACGCTCGGGAACGGTCTGTGGAACCTTGCGCCGGCCGCGACGGTTTCCCGGGCGGCGACCTACAACCTCTCGGCCGAGAAGCGGACCACCCTCGAGTTCGCGATCGACCACCTCGCGAAGCTGGCGCCGAAGCCGCAGGAATCCATCAGCCTCGCTGCCGGCGCGCCCTTCGGGCAGGTCGTCGTCGACACCCAGACCTGCACCTTGTGCATGGCATGCGTGGGCGCCTGCCCGGAGTCGGCGCTCGTGGACGGGCGCGACCGCCCGATGCTGAAGCTCATCGAGCGCAACTGCGTGCAATGCGGCCTGTGCGACGCGACCTGTCCCGAGGACGCAATCACCCTGGTGCCGCGCCTCCTGCTCACGGCGCAAGCGAAGCAGGAAGTCACGCTCAACGAAGCCGAGGCGTTCAACTGTGTTCGCTGCGGCAAACCCTTCGGCACCCGGAAAATGGTCGAGAACATGCTCGGCAGGCTCACGGGGCATTCGATGTTTCCCGGAGCCGACGCCCTCAAGCGACTGCAGATGTGCGCCGACTGCCGTGTGGCCGACATGATGGAGAACAAGGACGAGGCGAACATCCTCGACGCAAAGCGGTGAGCGCGAGCGCCACGCCGCTGAAGTTCGCTCCGCCGGAGTTCCCGGAGGACCAGGCGCGCGCCGGCTACTACGCCTTGCTCGCGCGACTCTACTATTCGGGACCGGACGCGGGGCTGCTTGCCGCCATAGCGGGCGCTGACGAGCTGGCCGCAGGCGGTGAGCAGTCCGCTCTCTCTAGCGCCTGGGGCGCGCTGGCTTCGGCCGCGCAGGCGATGGATCCCGAGGCCGCGCGGCTCGAGTACGACGACCTCTTTGTCGGAACGGGCAAGGCGGAGGTGACCCCCTACGCTAGCTTCTACCTGTCCGAGACCGGCCGAGAGAAGATCCTGGTGAAGCTGCGCGGCGCGCTCGCAGCCTTGGGCCTTGAGCGGGCACAGCATTCCCACGAGCCCGAGGATCACATCGCGGGTCTGTTTGATTGCATGAGGTACTTGATTTCAATGGGGTCGGGCGATGCTGCGTTGCAGCAGCAGCGGACCTTCTTCGAGGGCTACCTCGCGGGGGCTTTCCATGCATTCTGCAACGCGATAGAACGGAGCGGAAAAGCCAATTTCTACAAGCACGTTGCCCACTTTACCGAGGCGTTCCTCAGGGTTGAAAGCGAAGCCCTGAAAGTGTTCTAATTGCCCCATGCAATACGCTGCATATTTCAGGTGTTCACCTGGGAAGGAGACCTCATATGAATAATCAAACCAAATCGAGAGCGAGCCGGAGGAACTTCCTGATCGCAGCCGGCGCTGGCGGTGTCGCGGCGGTGGTGGCGGTGGGAGGGCGGTCCACTCAAGGGCCCGAGGTCGTCACCAGCAGCGACAAGCGGCGCGGCAAGGGATATGAGGAGACCGCGCACGTCCGCCGTTATTACAACACCACCAAAGTCTGACCCGAGGAGCCTGACCATGTTGCTCACCAGGAAATCCGCTGGAGCCCCCGCTCACTCTACGTCCAGTCGTCTGTCGCGCAGTCTCTCGGGCATGCTCGCCAGGACGCTCGACCGCCGAGCGTTCCTCAAGCGCTCCGGAGTCGCAGTCGGCGCCGGCGCCTTTGCCACCCAGCTGCCTTTCAGCATGATCGGGAAGGCGGAGGCCGCATCGGAAAAGAGCGGAAGCGTCGAGGTCAAGCGTACGGTGTGCACGCACTGCTCAGTCGGGTGCGCGGTCGACGCGGTCGTCCAGAACGGGGTCTGGGTGCGCCAGGAGCCGGTGTTCGATTCGCCCCTGAACCTCGGTTCGCACTGCGCCAAGGGCGCTTCGGTCCGGGAGCACGGCATGACCGAGGACTCGCACCGCCTGAAGTACCCGATGAAGCTGGTGAACGGAAAGTACACGAGGATCTCCTGGGACAAGGCGATCGACGAGATCGGCGACCGCATGCTCGCGATCCGCAAAGAGTCCGGGCCCGACGCGATCTACCTGGTCGGCTCGTCCAAGCACAACAACGAACAGTCCGAGCTGCTGTGCAAGTGGGCGCGTCTCTGGGGCTCCAACAACACCGACCACCAGGCGCGCATCTGCCACTCGACCACGGTCGCGGGCACCGCCCAGACCTGGGGGTACGGTGCGATGACCAATTCGTACAACGACGAGCAGAATTCGAAGAGTCTTCTGTTCCTCGGCTCGAACGCGGCGGAGGCGCACCCGGTCTCGATGCTGCACACCCTGCACGCGAAGGAAAACGGCTGCAAGGTCATCGTCGCCGATCCGCGCTTCACGCGCACCGCCGCGAAGGCCGATACCTACGTGCGCATCCGCTCGGGCAGCGACGTAGCATTTATCTTCGGAATCCTCCACCACATCTTCAAGAACGGCTGGGAGGACAAGAAGTACATCCACGACCGCGTCTACGGCATGGACAAGGTCAAGGAAGAGGTTATGAAGAAGTGGACCCCCGAGAACGTCACCGACGTCACGGGGGTTCCGGAGGCGGAGGTCTACAACGTCGCCAAGACGCTCGCCGAGAACCGGCCGGGCTTCATCATCTGGGCGATGGGCCAGACCCAGCACACTACCGGCAATGCGGTCGTGCGCGCGAGCAACATCCTGATGCTTGCGCTCGGCAACGTCGGCCGCTCCGGCGGCGGCTGCAACATCTACCGGGGCCATGACAACGTGCAAGGGGCGACCGACGTCGGTCCCAACCCGGACACGCTGCCGGGCTACTACCCCGTCGGCGTGCCCGGCTCGTGGGCGCACTGGGCGCGGGTGTGGAACGTGGACCTCAAGTGGCTGCAGGAGCGCTACGCCCCGGGTGGTATGGGCAAGCCCGGCATTACCGTCTCGCGCTGGATCGACGGGGTCATGGAGAAGAACGAGAACATCGACCAGGATCCGAACATCCGCGCGATGTTCTTCTGGGGCCATGCGCCGAACTCGCAGACCCGCGGCCTGGATATGGTCAAGGCGATGAAGATGCTCGACATGCTCGTCGTCATCGACCCGTACCCCTCGGCCACGGCTGCCATGGCAGCGATGCCGGTCGAGGGCGTCCAGGAAAAGGCGGGGCGTGCCGTGTACCTGCTGCCCGCCGCGACGCAGTTCGAGACCGAGGGTTCGGTGACCGCGTCGAACCGCTCGTTGCAGTGGCGCGAGAAGGTGATCGATCCGCTGTTCGAGTCGCGCTCGGACCACGCGATCATGCTCGCGTTCGCGAGGAAGCTCGGCTTCGAGGACCAGTTCCTCGGCAAGAAGGACGGCAAGCAGCAGCTGCGCCTGGTCAAGGCGAAAGGCGGCTACGACGAGCCCTCGATAGAGGACGTCCTCAGGATGGAGATCAACCGCGGTGCATGGACCATCGGCTACACCGGGCAGTCTCCGCTGAGGCTTAAGGCCCACATGAAGATGATGCAGGTCTTCGACGTGAAGACGCTCCGCGCCAAGGGCGGCAAGTACGTTGATCCGGTGACCAAGGAGGAATACGACCTCACCGGCGACTACTTCGGCCTGCCCTGGCCCTGCTACGGAAACGCGGCCGTGAAGCACCCGGGCACTCCGAACCTCTACGACAACTCCAAGGCGATGATGGAGGGCGGCGGCTGCTTCCGCGCCCTGTTCGGCATGGAGAAGGACGGGGTGAACCTGCTCGCCGAGGACGGCTCGCATCCCAAAGGCTCGGACATCACCACCGGATACCCGCAGTTCGACCACGTGCTGCTGAAGAAGCTCGGCTGGTGGGACGAGCTTACCGACGAGGAGAAGAAGGAAGCCGAGGGCAAGACCTGGGCGACGGACCTCTCGAGCGGCATCATCCGCGTGGCCATGAAGAACCATGGTTGCCATCCCTGGGGCAACGCCAAGGCGCGCGCGGTGGTATGGAACTTCCCCGACGGCATCCCACAGCACCGCGAGCCGCTGTACAGCACGCGTCCGGACCTGGTCGAGAAATATCCGACGCACGACGACGTGAAGGTGTTCTGGCGGCTGCCGACCCTGTTCAAGTCGGTTCAGGACAAGTACAAGGATGTCGGCAAGGAGTTCCCGCTCATCCTCACCAGCGGGCGGCTGGTGGAGTACGAAGGCGGCGGCGAGGAAACGCGGTCCAATCCCTGGCTTGCCGAGCTGATGCAGGAGAACTTCGTCGAGATCAATCCGAAAGCTGCCGCAGACCGCGGCGTGCGCAACGGCGAGCAGGTCTGGGTCAGAACGCCGACAGGCGCGCGTATCAGGGTCACGGCGAAGGTCACCGAAGGCATCGGCGCCGACCACGTGTTCATCCCGTTCCACTTCTCGGGCTGGTGGCAGGGCAAGGACATGCTGCCCTACTACCCGGACGGCGCCGCGCCGATCGTGCGCGGCGAGGCGGTCAACACGGCTACGACCTACGGCTACGACCGCGTGACGATGATGCAGGAATCAAAAACCACGGTCTGTCAGATCGAGCGGGCCTAGAGGGGAGAGGAGACAACCATGGCCAGAATGAAATTCCTGTGTGACGCCGAGCGCTGCATCGAGTGCAACGGCTGCGTGACCGCGTGCAAGAACGAGAACGAGGTGCCCTGGGGGGTGAACCGCCGCCGCGTCGTCACTATCAACGACGGAGTCGTGGGCGCGGAGAAGTCGATCTCGGTCGCATGCATGCACTGCTCGGACGCGCCGTGCATGGCGGTGTGCCCGGTCGACTGCTTCTATCGCACCGACGAGGGCGTGGTGCTGCACGACAAGGATCTGTGCATCGGCTGCGGCTACTGCTTCTACGCCTGTCCGTTCGGCGCCCCGCAGTTTCCGCAGGCGGGCGCCTTCGGCCTGCGCGGCAAGATGGACAAGTGCACCTTCTGCGCGGGCGGCCCGGAGAAGGACCTGTCGAAGGAGGAGTTCGCGAAGTACGGATCGAACCGTCTCGCCCAGGGCAAGCTGCCCGCGTGCGCCGAGATGTGCTCAACCAAGGCGCTCCTGGCCGGCGACGGCGACGTGATCGCCGACATCTACCGCCAGCGGGTGCTGAAGCGCGGCAAGGGCTCCGAGGTCTGGGGCTGGGGCACGGCTTATGGCAAACCGGATCAGAAGCCTGCGGCTCAGGCGGGAGCGAAGTCATGAGGACATTGAGCAAGCTCATGCTCGCGGGCGCCGCGCTTGCGACCGCAGTGGGACTCTCGGCCTGCGGCGAGCGCGAGCAGGTTATCGTCTACAAGCAGGGCAAGTACCAGGGCAAGCCCGACACCAAGCCCTGGGAGAACGACCCCGACGCGAGTCTGTACACCAGTTCCAAGTGGAACAAGGGCGATCAGGCGAGCTGGGAAGCCGCGCTCCGGGCGCGCAATCTCGGACAGAACGAGTACAGCCGGGTCCAATAAGAGGAAGCCTATGAAAACGGTCGCGGCCCTCGGGGCGCTAGCGCTTGCACTGCTCACCCCGCTGGGCGGCATCGCGCAGCAGCAGGACACGCAGCAGCAGCGCGCGCAAATCCAGCCGTACAACAACGCTCCCACCTGGCGCGACGTGCGCTCGGGGAAGGAAGAGTACACCTCGATCAAGGGCCGCGAGACGGGCGTGCTGGTGCAGACCTACGGCGAGACCTGGCGGCAGCTCAAGAACGGTTGGGTCACCCCGATCGCGGGCTGGCTCATCGCCGCGGTGGTCGTCGTGATAGGCGCCTTCTATCGCTTGCGCGGCTCGATCAAGGTTCACGGCGCGCCGACCGGCCGCCTGATCCAGCGCTTCACCCCGTTCGAGCGCTACGTCCACTGGGTGGTCGCGATCAGCTTCAGCATCCTCGGCGTTACCGGGCTCATCATCATGATCGGGAAATATGTTCTCCTTCCGGTGATCGGCTATACCCTGTTCGGCTGGCTGACGCAGCTCTCCAAGCACCTGCACAATTTCGCCGGCCCGGTGTTTGTCATAAGCCTGCTCATGTTCATCGTGATGTTCGTCAAGGACAACCTGCCGCGCCTCTACGATATCGGCTGGCTCCTCAAGGCCGGCGGGATGATCTCGGGCCAGCACGTGCCCTCGGGCAAGTTCAACGCGGGCGAGAAGCTCTGGTTCTGGGTCGGCGTGGTCGTGCTCTCCCTGATCGTCAGCGCATCCGGGCTCGTTCTCGATTTCCCGAACTTCGACCAGGTCCGCGCGGTGATGATAGAGGCGAACCTCGTGCACGCCGTCTCGGCTGGGCTCGTGATGGCGATCTCGCTCGGGCATATCTACCTCGGCTCGATCGGGCTCGAGGGAGCCTACGACGCGATGCGCTACGGTTACGTCGACGAGGCCTGGGCGAAGGAGCACCACGAATACTGGTACAACGACATCAAGTCCGGCAAGATCAAGGCCGGCACGGCGTCCGGGGTGCCGGTCGCGCCGCAGGTCCAGCACTGAACAAGAGGAGAGGGCGATGAACGTTCGTATCCTGATCATGACCGCCGCAATGACCGTGACGGCAGGCGCAGTCTGGGCGAAACTGCCCCCCGCGCCGCCGGCGGACCCTGCCAAGGCTGCCGAGGCCAAGAAGGCGGCGGACGCGGCCGCCAAGAAGGACGCAGACGAGCTCGCAAAGGCGCAGGACAGAGCCGTGGCGAACTACCGCAAGAACAAGGGGATCAGATCGCCGGCGTCGGCGTCAGGCAAGAAGTAGTGGAGTAGGCAAATCCGGGGAAAGGGCGCTTCGGCGCCCTTTTGTTTTCGGGTCACCCGGTGGTAAGCCGGTAGACGAGTCCTGCTGCGCCGCAGGCGAAGATCACCGGAATGATCCCGACTTTGTAGCGCCATAGGGCCGCCAGCGCCGCGACGCCGACGACCAGGGAAAACGCGTCGAAGCGTCCCCCGAAGCCGGCCGGCCACAGCACGTGCCAGGCGAAGAACGCGGCGAGGTTGAGGATCACCCCGACCACCGCAGCGGTGATCCCGGTCAGCGGCGCCGTGAAGCGCAGATCCCCGTGCGTCGACTCGACGAGCGGACCGCCGAGCAGGATGAACAGGAACGACGGCAGGAAGGTGAAGAAGGTCGCGACCGTCGCCCCGAGCCACCCGGCGAGCGCGAACGCCCCGGTCCCGAGCGCCGCCTTGGTCCAGGCGCCGACGAAGCCGACGAAGGCGACCACCATGATCAGCGGGCCCGGCGTCGTTTCGCCCAGCGCGAGCCCGTCGATCATCTGGGTCGCCGTGAGCCATCCGTAGTGGTCCACCGCGCCCTGGTACACGTAGGGCAGCACGGCGTAGGCCCCGCCGAAGGTCAGGAGCGCCGCCTTGGTGAAGAACCATCCCATCTGCGAGAGCGCGCTGCCCCAGCCGAAGAGCGCCACGAGCGCCCCGAGCGAAGCGGCCCAGATGATGAGGAAAGAGGCGAGCACCGCTGCAAATCGGTGCCATCGGAACAGGGCGTGCGAGGGCGTGGGCGTGTTGTCGTCGATCAGCGCAGCGCCATAGCGTTTCTGCGAGGGCCCGTGGCCTCCCGTGGTGAACTTTGCCGGCGCGATCCGCCCGCCGAGGTACCCGAGGATTCCCGCCGCAATCACGATGACGGGAAACGGGACCTGAAAGGCGAAGATCGCGACGAACGCCGCGGCGCTGATGCTCCATAGCCAGGCGTTCTTCAATGCGCGCGAGCCGATGCGCCACGCGGCAAGCAACACGATGGCGGTCACCGCGGGCTTGATGCCGTAGAACAGGCCGCTGGCGACCGGGACTTCCCCGAATACAAGGTAGATCCAGGTCAGCGCGGCGAGGATGACGAGCGAGGGCAGAACGAAGAGGCTTCCCGCAACGATCCCGCCCCAGGTGCGATGCATCATCCAGCCGATGTAGGTGGCGAGCTGAGTCGCCTCGGGCCCGGGTAGGACCATGCAGTAGTTGAGCGCGTGCAGGAAGCGCTTCTCGGAGATCCAGCGTTTTCGCTCGACCAGGTCCTGGTGCATGATCGCGATCTGCCCCGTCGGACCGCCGAAGCTGATGAAGCCGAGCTTGAACCAGTAGCGAAAGGCCTCGCCGAGGGTGACGGGAGCGGGGGCCTGACCCGGATTCGGAGCGTCCATGGATGTTTTCGAGTCGTTATACTTCGGCGGTCGCACCCTGACAAGAGCATTTTCGTGACCAAGGCGCGAGCCGAATTCCACCTCCGCGTGGTGAAGGGCAGGACCCGGGCGATCGGCCCGGGGAAGGTCGCGCTCCTCGAGGCGATCCGGGACACCGGCTCGATCTCCGCCGCCGCGCGAAAGCTTCGCATGTCGTACCGGCGCGCCTGGGTGCTCGTCGATGATCTAAATCGTCACGTGTCCAAGCCGGTTGTCCTCGCCATGCCGGGCGGCAGGGACGGCGGAGGGACGATGCTCTCGCCCACGGGCCACAGGGTCATCGAGCTCTACCGGGATATCGAGCGCCGCGCCCTGAAGCATACGTCGGCCGCGGCGAGGTCGCTTCTTGGCCTGCTCGCCGAATAGGAGGAGATTGTTGAGTCTTCTGATATGCGTTATATTCAATCGGATATAACGACTGAGGATGTCCCGTGACGCTCGCTCGCTTCCTGATGCTCGCGCTCGTCGCCGCGATTCCGGCAAGGGCAGAAACCGTCACGGTATTCGCCGCCGCCAGCCTGAAGGACGCGCTCGATGAGAGCGCCAAGGCTTACCAGGCGCAGAGCAGCGAGCGAATCGTAGTGGCTTATGCGGCGAGCTCGGCGCTCGCGAAGCAGATCGAGGCTGGTGCGCCGGCCGACCTCTTCATCTCCGCCGACCTCGAATGGATGGACTATCTCGCGAAGCGGGGTCTAATCCAAGTCGATACCCGCCGGAATCTGCTCAGGAACCGGCTCGTGCTGATCGCGCCCGCAGACAGCGGGGTTTCGGTGGACATCGCCCGGGGCTTCCCGCTCGCGACGCTCCTCGGGAACGGCCGCCTCGCCATGGCCGACCCCGGCGCCGTGCCGGCCGGGAAATACGGCAAGGCGGCGCTGGAAGCGCTCGGCGTCTGGAAGGACGTGCAGTCGAAAGTCGCCTCCGCGGAGAACGTGCGCGCAGCCCTTGTTCTCGTCTCGCGCGGTGAGGCGCCCCTAGGGATCGTCTACCGCACGGACGCCGCTGCCGACCCGAAGGTCCGCGTCGCAGGCGTTCTCCCCGAGAGCACGCACCCGCCGATCATCTATCCGGCCGCGCTCACCGCCACGGCCAGACCGGCTGCGGGTCCATTCATGAACTGGCTGTACGGGGTCGAGGCGCGAGCGATATTCAAGAAGCACGGGTTCTGATGCTGAGCGCGGAAGAACGGGAAGTCCTCTCGCTCAGCCTGCGCGTCGCGTTCTGGAGCGTATTCGTCAGCCTGCCCTTCGCCGTGGCGGTGGCCTATGCGCTCGCGCGCGCCACCTTTCCCGGCAAGACGCTGTTCGACGCGGTCGTGCACCTTCCGCTCGTGCTTCCCCCGGTGGTCGTCGGGTTCTTCCTCCTGCTGCTGTTCGGGCGGCGCGGGCCCCTGGGCGAGATCCTCGAGCAGTGGTTCGGCATCATCGTCGCCTTCCGCTGGACCGGTGCCGCGCTCGCGGCGGGTATCATGGGCTTTCCGCTGATGGTGCGCGCCATCCGGCTCTCGTTCGAGACGATGGACCGCAAGCTCGAAGCCGCGGCGAGCACGCTGGGCGCGGGTCGCGCGGGCGTGTTCCTCACCGTGACGCTGCCGCTCGCGCTTCCGGGGCTCATCACCGGCGTTCTGCTCTCTTTTGCGCGCAGCCTCGGCGAGTTCGGCGCGACCATCACCTTCGTGTCGAACATTCCCGGCGAGACGCGCACGTTACCGCTCGCCATCTACACCTACACCCAGACGCCGGCCGGCGACGCGGCGGCGCTGCGCCTGAGCGTCATCGCCGCGGTGCTGTCGCTCGCCGCGCTCTACGTTTCCGAAATCATGGTGCGGCGCGCGGCGCGACGCATCGCGGGCGAAGATGCTGTCGCTCGAGGTTGAGCGCAGTCTCGGCGATTTCCGCCTCGCCGCCTCGTTCGAGGCGGGCGAGGGCGTCACCGCGCTCTTCGGCCGCTCGGGCGCGGGAAAGACATCGGTCGTCAATGCCATCGCCGGAATCCTGCGCCCGGATCGCGGTCGCATAGCCATCAACGGCGAGACGATGTTCGATTCTGCACGGGGCATCGACGTGCCGACTCGGAAGCGCCGAGTCGGCTACGTCTTCCAGGAAGGACGCCTTTTCCCGCATTTGAACGTGCGGCAGAACCTGACCTACGCGGGGCTCTTCTCGCGCGGCATGCCGGCTTCCGAGTTCGACCGCGTGGTCGCGTTGCTCGGTTTGCGGGAGCTCCTCGAGCGACGGCCGGGCAACCTCTCGGGCGGCGAGAAGCAGCGCGTTGCGATCGGCCGGGCCCTGCTTTCGAGCCCCCGGCTGCTGCTGCTCGACGAGCCGCTCGCCTCGCTCGACGCCCACCGCAGGAGCGAGGTGCTTCAGTACATCGAGCTGATCCGGGACGACGTGAAAGTGCCCATCGTCTACGTGAGCCATGCCGTGGAGGAGGTGCTCCGGATCGCGGATACGGTCGTGCTGATGTCCGCGGGCAGCGTTCTCGCCGTCGGGCCGGCGGAGGACGTGATGGGGCGCACGGACCTGCGACCGGGCCAGGGGACGTTCGAAGGCGGAGCCGTGATCGACGCCAGGGTCGTCGAGCAGGACGTGGAGAACGACCTCGCCACGCTCGCCTTCGACGGCGGCACGCTCACCGCGACCAATGTCGACGCGCTGATCGGCGAGCCGGTGCGGGTGCGCATCCGCGCGCGCGACGTGTCGATCGCGCTCGAGCGCCCGCAGCGCATTAGCATACGGAACATTCTTGAGGGGCGGATATCCGGCATCTTCAACGCGAACGGCACCGCCGAGGTCGCCATCACGGTCGGCGGGATCACATTGCGGTCGCGGGTGACGCGGCGCGCGGCCGAGGAGCTCGGGCTGGCGCAAGGCCTGACGGTCTATGCTCTCGTGAAGGCCGTCTCGCTCTCGCGCTCAGGCCCGCCCTAGCTCTAACGGCTCCGCGCGGCTTTGGCCTCGGGACGCAAGACGCTCCCGGTGCCGCTGCGAGCTCCCAGGACCACCTCCGCGCCCAAAGTCTCTCCTACGCCGGTCCAGTCATAGCCCGCCAGCTGTCCGGCGAGCGCGGCGAATTCGGGGCTCTTCAACACGGCGACGAGCGAGCTCACCGGCCGCGCCTCCACGATCTCGCTGCGGCATGCGAGATAGTAGCGTTCGCGCAGCAGCGGAATGAACCCGAGCTTGTACTGAGCGGCTGCCGCTTCGATGCCGAAGCCGGCGTCGCACATGCCTGAGGCGATGGTCGCTGCTACCGCGAGGTGGGTGAATTCGAAGGTCTCGTATCCTGCGATCGACGCCGGATCGATAGACGCCTCTCGCAGGAGCTGGTCGAGCTCCAGGCGCGTGCCGGAATTGGGCTGGCGGTTGATGATCCGCACGTCTCGACGCGCGAGATCGGGCAGCCCGCGGATGCCCTTGGGATTGCCCGCCGCGACCATCAGGCCCTGCGTCCGGGTGGCGCAGCGGATGAGCGCGTGGTCGCGGGCCTTGAAGGCGCGCCGGTGAAAGAAGAAATCGGTCTCGAGGCCACCCTCCGGCAGGTGGAAGCCCGCGATGTCGCAGCGCCCCTGTGCGAGCGCGTCCAGGCTCTCGAGGCTTCCCTGGTACTGCAGCTGCAGCTGGATGCCGTGCCGTCTTTGCAGCAGGTCGCGCAGGTTTCCGAGCGCGAGGTCGTGGCTCGCGTGCATCACGAGGTTCGTAGTGCCGCGCAGCAGCTCCGCGGAGAGCTCGTGCTCGAGGTCGCGCTGCACGGTCTCGATCTGCGCCTCGAGGCGCGAGCGGGCAGTCTGCTCTGCCCACATTAGCTTCTCGCCGAACTCGGTGAGCTTGGCGCCGCGCCCGCGCTCCAGGCGCACCAGGGGCCGGCCCACGGCCTTTTCCCATTTCCCGAGCGAGCCCCAGATATGACGGTAGGAGAAGCCCAGCGCTTGCGCTGCCTTGGCGAGGGATCCGGAAGCCTGGACAGCCTCAAGAAGACGGAAAAGGAGAGGGTCGGCGAGCTCCGCGTCGGAGTTTCCAATGCGCCACGTTGCCTCGATCTGGATCTTGATCATGCTAGTGTGATCAGAACCAAGGGAAGTTGGAAAATATAGCAAATTCCGTCGGTAACAGCAGATGGCGACTTATTTATGCACATGGATGCATATTTGAGCAAATACGAGGGGCTCCTATCATCCGGTCGTAGATCGCCCACTTGCGGGAGGTTGGTGCATTCGTGTCTGAAGCGTTCGGTACGGCCCTGAGGCTGCTCGTCGATCTCGATCCCAAGCTGGTCGAGATCGTGCTCTTGAGCCTGAGCGTGAGCCTCACTGCGGTCGCGATCGCCGCGCTGCTGGGTTTCCCCTTGGGCGCCGCCATCGCCGTCGGCCGCTTCCCGGGCCGTCGGACGCTCATCGTTCTCCTGAACGCGCTGATGGGCCTGCCGCCCGTCGTCGTGGGGCTGGTTATCTATCTGCTTCTCTCGCGCGCCGGTCCGCTCGGCTCCTTCGGGATCCTGTTCACGCCCTCGGCAATGGTGATCGCGCAGACGGTGCTGATCCTGCCCATCATTGCGGCGCTCTCGCGTCAAGCCATCGAGGACGCGTGGGGCGAGTACCAGGAGCAGCTGCGGTCCCTGGGAGCGAGCCGGCTCGCTTCGGCTCTAACGCTGCTGTGGGACACGCGCTTTTCGCTGCTTACGACCGTGCTGGCGGGCTTCGGACGCGCCGCGGCCGAGGTCGGCGCGGTGATCATCGTCGGCGGAAACATCGACGGGGTGACGCGCGTGATGACGACGACGATCGCCCTCGAGACGAGCAAGGGCGACCTGCCGCTCGCGCTGGGGCTGGGGATGATTCTGATCGCCATCGTCGTCGCGGTGAACGCGGCGGCGTATTTGACGAAGGAGCTGGCGCAGAGGCGCTACGGATGACGAACGGGACGATTCTTCCGCTGCGGCTCCACGAGGTGTGCTTCGGCGCCGGATCGCGCGCGATCATCGAGCGGATCTCTCTCGAGATCGAGTCCGGTCCGAGCACGATCATCCTCGGTGCGAACGGCGCGGGGAAGAGCGTCCTAATGCGCCTCATGCACGGACTCCTCCAGCCCGCCTCCGGCCGCGTCGAGTGGAGCGGCACGGAGCGCTCCGGCGCGCCGCGCAAGCAGGCGATGGTGTTCCAGCGTCCGGTGATGTTGCGTCGCTCCGCCCGGGCCAACGTCGCCTACGCGCTGAAGATCGCGGGGGTGCCCGCAGCCATGCGGGCCGCGCTGGTGCGCGAAGCGCTCGAAGGCGTGGGACTCTCGCATCTCGCATCCCGTTCGGCCCGCGTGCTCTCCGGGGGGGAGCAGCAACGCCTTGCGCTCGCGCGCGCCTGGGCGCTCCACCCGGAGGTGCTCTTTCTCGACGAGCCTACGGCGAGCCTCGACCCGAGCGCGACGCGCGAGGTCGAGGCCGTGATCCGCGCGTTCGACGCTGCCGGCACCAAGATCGTGATGGCGACACACAACCTCGGCCAGGCGCGCCGCCTGGGGGACGAGATCGTGTTCCTCGACCGGGGGCGGCTTGTCGAGCGCACGCCGGTCGAGCAATTCTTTTCACAACCGCGGACGGCGCAGGCCGCCGCTTTCATAAAAGGAGAACTGCCATGGACCGGATGAGAAGACTGCTGCTGCTCGCACTGCTCGCCGCCGCGCTGCCCGCGGCCGCCCAGGAGAAGTTCATCGTTGTCGCCTCGACGACATCGACCGAGCAGAGCGGCCTGTTCGGCTACCTGCTGCCGATCTTCCAGAAGAAGACCGGCATCCAGGTGCGCGTGGTCGCACTCGGCACCGGCCAGGCGCTCGACCTCGCGCGCCGCGGCGACGCCGACGTGGTGTTCGTGCACGCTAAGTCCGCCGAGGAGAAATTCCTGGAAGAGGGCCACGGGGTGAAGCGCTTCCCGGTGATGTACAACGATTTCGTGCTGATCGGCCCGAAGTCCGACCCGGCGAAGGTGACTGGCGGGCACGACATCCTCGCCGCGCTGAAGAAGATCAAGTCGGCGCAGGCGCCGTTCGTGTCGCGCGGCGACCGCAGCGGCACGCACATCGCAGAGCTCGCGCTGTGGAAGGCCGCGGGCATCGACATCGAGAAGGACAAGGGACCGTGGTACAAGGACACCGGGCAGGGCATGGGGCCGGCGCTCAACACCGCGGCGGCGATGAACGCGTACATCCTTTCGGATCGCGGCACCTGGATCTCGTTCAAGAACCGGGGCGATCTCGTCATTTCGGTGGAAGGCGACAAGCGCCTGTTCAACCAGTACGGCGTGATGCTCGTCAATCCGGCCAAGCATCCGAGCGTGAAGAAGGACCTCGGCCAGACGTTCGTCGACTGGGTTGTCTCGCCCGAAGGTCAGAAAGCGATCGCCGGATACAAGATCGGCGGCGAGCAGCTGTTCTTTCCCAACGCGGGCACGCCGGGGGCGTGAGCGTGC
>Ga0187776_10000218_pt1 | contig 27935 bp, 27 predicted proteins | sample 0216_BV02_MP12_2_FD_132426 | JGI IMG/M metagenome (GOLD analysis project Ga0187776, IMG submission 132426) | Tropical peat soil microbial communities from peatlands in Department of Meta, Colombia - 0216_BV02_MP12_20_MG | ecosystem: Environmental > Terrestrial > Soil > Wetlands > Peat | place...
AATAAGTAGACATCTCAATCTCCCAAGATGATTAACGCTAGAAGAACCGCTGACTTAGCCCCTTCGCTGAGAGAGACACACTCGGGGCGGACGACTGCGGAACCGCAAAGGTTTTAGACTAGCTTAAGCAGGCGGATAAGTCAACGAAACTGCCCGTAGCCGATAGGGTCCTAATTAAGCGTTCATGCCATCATGCACCGCCAGCACGTTCGGCGGCTGTCGCTAGTGCTTCGGTTTTTTTGTCGAGTTCTTTCTTTTGCTCATATTTCGAGTAGACGAATACACCCACAAGAGCACCCAATGCAGTTAGAACCGATGCCAGTCCAGCTGTGTTTTTGCCATCGTGGATTAACCAGATTCCACCAACAATCACAGTCATCGCTACAAAGAACCCAAGCCAAGTTCCTCTCGTCTGGGCAGACACATTTGATTCTATGACGTGCTTTTCCAAATGCTGTCTATGAGCTTGTTGGCTTTCCGCCATGGCAAGTATGCGCTCAGCTGCTCCTGGCAAGACTTGGTTATATTTCTCTAGGGCTTCAGGTGGAGGCAGGGGCCCGCCAGAAAAACGCATCGCTGTTTGGATGCGCATTTCTGCTGAAGGGACCATTGCGCCTCGATTGCGGTGTTTTTTGCCCACGTTTGATGGGGCTTATTTTACAAGCTGATCTGACTCGAATTCCATCATGGCGTCCTTAATATCCTGACCCACGATATACCAATCGGCAAACATGGCCTTAGTGTCCGCTTCGCGACCATTTTGGCTGGCGTTGTACACGTCATACAATCCATACCAGTCCAGCAAGCGGCCAACACCGGAGATGAAGGAAGGCTCCGCGATAAGAAAGTCAGATGTTAATCTGTTTGACATGGCTCCCAGCTAGGACGATAGATGCTAGCACAGCTCAGGATGATAGGAAGTAACGGCGGGGTTCAGCCCTCGGTTACATCTCGCATATTGCAACACCATAACTACTGTAAATGCAAAGACTTAGGATGTCAAGCGCCACAGAAAATATTTTCTTGACTTTACAATCCATTATGCGAGCAGTTGATGCTCCAGACGTAGTTTGCAATGCAGCCCGCATGGATTCTTTCACCCGTCACTGACCGCTGCACTCCCAATCTGCCAGACTACGCCCCCATGCTCTTATTCCTCTTCCTCGCTCTCACCCTCGCCCCGGAAAAGGTCGAACCAGTTGCAGCCTTGTCCGATCCCGCTGCCTCCGCCGCGATCGTCGCCGTTCTCGAGCCTCAGGGATACCGGGCCAGCTCAGGTGGAGCGCCGTTATGCGACCTATGGCTGCGAAAAGACCTCCCGGTCGCCAAAAAAATGATTGACGGAGCCAACTACGCCGATCTCTCCGAGTCGGAGTTCATTGGCGTGATTCGCTTTCCCAACCAGGCTTCTGATTTTCGCGGCCAGGAAATCAGAGCCGGTCTCTATTCTATGCGCTACGCCCTGCTTCCCAACGACGGCAACCACCTCGGCGTGGCCCCAGCTCGCGACTTCGTTCTCCTGGTGCCCTTAGCATCCGATCCTGATCCTGCCAGGACCTTCACTGAGGCGGAGCTTGTCCGCCTGGGCCTGCGAGCCTCGGGAACCGCGCATCCCGCCGTTTTCAGCATGGTCGCCGCTGGTGCTCTGCTTCCCTCCGTCACTCGCACCGCGGATGACTATGTCGTCTTCGCCGCCAAAACGAAAACCGCCACCGGCGCTGACTATCCGCTGGCGATCGTAGTGCAGGGTGTGGCGCCACAGTAGCCGCTACCCCTCCCCCCCCAAAAAAAAAACGGGGCACCCCGCGCGGGATACCCCAGCCCTCACCTAAATATCATTCAGCGTAAGACGACCGTTATGACTGCGATCAGAGCCCGTTTACTTCGAGCGAATAACTCTTTTTCAAAATCTCCCGCCCTGCCAAAAGCGATTCTTCCGCCTGCTCACCAGCAGCAATAGAACCGCCGCCATTAACACCAGAGAGTGCCAGTCCAGGGCCATCGTGCTCTCCTCCCCGTCGCTCCGGGTTCATGAACCACCAATCAACTCGCCAGCTTAATTGGGGGCCCCCGGGGAACCCGCGTGCCAGGGTGTTTCTTTGATACAGGCAAAGCCGCGGGAAGGGAAATTCAAATTTTTTATTTGCCGAATAAATATTCAGCAGCATTTCACGCTCTGATTCTTGCGGCGTCGCTGAGAAGTTCATCATCGCCTGATGAATAATCAATCAGCTCCTGGTGCGCTGCTAACCCATTGAAATTGCATCAAAGCTTCTCATCCGCACCTGAATCGTTCCCAAATCACTGTTGCATTGCTCAACAATTTGCTGATCGATAATTCAGCACCTCCTCCTGCTCCAATTTCTTGCTCTGCTCCCAAGCTATCGCCGAATCAATCGATTGAAACGATCTCCTCACCTTTCCAGCTCAAAGACACACTCTGGCACAGCAGTTGCTTTAACAAAAGGTGGCAAGCTGCCTCAGCAGGCGAGCCAGAGGAGACCCATCATGACCGTCATTCTGGTGCTCAGTACGTTCGTAGTTTTCTTACTCATTGATCATTTCTTCAGCAAGAAGCCGGCTGCACAACTGGCGGCACAGCCCGCAGCGCGCGTAACCGAAGCGCTTCCTGAACCACGCCTGCAGCCCGCGCTGGTTGGTGGTTTCCGTGTGCCGGATAATTTGCGCTATCACCCCGGCCACACCTGGGCGCTCAATGAGAGCCCCACGCTGGTGCGCATCGGCATGGATGACTTTGCTTCCAAATTGGCCGGCAAGATCGATCACCTCTCCCTGCCGCAGCGCGGACAGTGGGTCCGTCAGGGTCAGAAGATCTGGACCGTGCATCGCGATGGCCAGAAAGTGGAAATGCTTTCCCCGATCGAAGGCAGTGTGGCTGACATCAACGAAGCCGCCCTCACAAATCCGGGATTGGCGAGCAAAGATCCCTACGGCGAAGGCTGGCTGGTGACGGTGCAGTCGCCTGACGCCAAGACCAACTTCAAGAACCTGCTCGGCGGCGCACTCGCGCGCTGGTGGACGGAAGAAGCAGCCACTCGGCTGCAGCGCCACATGCCAGCCGCATTGGGAGCGCTGGCTCAAGATGGTGGCGTGGCCATGGATGACATTGCTTCATCCATCCCCGACCAGGACTGGCGGCAACTGGTGAAGGAGTTCTTTCTCAGCTAGGCTCGCACCGCGCTGAGATCAGGTTTGCTGAGGCTGCATTGTACGACACAGGCTGCGTCGAATCCCGGCGCAGCCTGGTTTATTTAGCACTCAGCAATCAGCACCTCAGCCTTACCAGAAACTTTACGTGCCAATAGCTGACTGCTCAGTGCTGACTGCTGATTGTCCCCCCAATTGTTGAATCCTATCTCCGCAGATACCATCTGCTAACTTACAGGAAGAGAATTCATGGCAACTGCATCCGCTGATTTCACGCATTTGAAGTCCATTTTGAAGGCAACCTGGATGGCCGGCGACTTCGGCCGGATCGCCATGTTCACCGTCGAAGCCGGGGAAAACTTCATATCTCGCACTCCCATTCAGTCTGGCACTCGCGTTCTCGACGTAGCCTGCGGAACGGGAAACACTGCGATTCCAGCCGCTCGGGCTGGCGCCCAGGTCACCGGCGTGGATATCGCCCCAAATCTGCTGGAACAAGCGCGCAAACGCGCCGCGTCCGAACAACTGAACATTCATTTTCAGGAAGGTGATGCCGAGGACCTTCCCCAGGGCGATCACGAATTCGATATCGTGCTCTCCATGTTCGGCGCCATGTTCGCTCCCCGGCCAGAGCGCGTGGCCGCGGAACTTATTCGCGCCTGCCAGCCTGGCGGGCATATCGCCATGGCGAATTGGACTCCCCAGGGCTTCGTGGGCAAGAGCTTCCAGCTTACTTCCAAAATGGTGCCTCCTCCTCCAGGCGTCCCCGCCCCCACTCTCTGGGGAGACGAGGCTACGGTTGAGCAGCGGCTCTCCGGCGGGACGTCCAAATTGAGCATGACCAGGCACAAGACGGCCTTCCGTTATCCTTTTGGTCCCAAAGAAGTGGTGGCTTTCTTCCGGCAACACTTCGGTCCGACGCAGGCGGCCTTCGCCAGGCTCGACCCCACAGGTCAGGCGGAACTCGCTTCGCAGATGGAAGCCTTGTGGACGGAACACAACCTGGCCACAGATGGGACAGTGGCTGTCGAAGCCGAATATCTGGACGTCAGGGCTGTTCGCGCGTAACAGATCTGCTCCAGTTCGAGTCGAGAGATCCTGGATTTGTTTGTCATCACGAGGCCGCCGGAGGGCGGCCGAGGGATCTGCAGTTAACACTCGATTCGGCTGATTGCTGATCGCTGATTGCTGACTTCCGACTTCCGACCTACTTTTCTTTGCCTGGCTTTTTGGAGGTCTTACTCTCGCTCTTAGGCTTGGCCTCTGATTTGGAATCCGCTGATCCCGACGTGGATTCGCCTCCGCTTTTCCCGTCGCTGCTGCTCGAAGACGCTCCCCCCTTTTTCGCGTAGTCGGTCACATACCATCCGCCGCCCTTGAACTGAATTGCCGGCGGGGAGAGCAGCTGCTCCACCTTCCCTCCACATTTCGGACACTCCGCCACGGGCGGATCGGAGAACTTCTGGATCTTTTCAAAAACATGCTGACATTTCCGACATCGGTACTCGTACAGCGGCACGCCTTAGCGCTCCTTAATATCTGAATTCCGGATAGTTAGATGCCCGCCGCGATTGTAAGTCGCAGCCCCGGAAGGGTCAATTAACCAGCCGGGGCCAGCGCATTGGAACTTGCCTCCCGCCCGGGCAGCAAGTGCTAAACTTTGCGTATGGCAGTAAAGCGGGAAAACAACGCCCAGCCACCGTCGGCAACATCAGCTCCACGTGGTCCGGCGCTGTACGTGGTAGGCACGCCCATCGGCAACCTGGAGGACATCACCCTGCGCGCTCTCCGCGTGCTGCGCGAAGTGGACCGCATCGCCTGCGAAGATACCCGCCAGACGCAGAAGCTCCTCAATCACTACGAAATTCGTACCCCGACCGTCAGCTACCACGAACATAATGAAATGACCCGGGCCCCGGAGCTCATTGTTGATCTGGAAAATGGCGCCAGCATCGCCCTGGTCACCGACGCCGGCATGCCAGGGATCTCCGATCCCGGCTTTCGCCTGATTTCCCTCGCCATTCGCCACCACATTCCAGTTATTCCTATACCCGGGGCCTCCGCCTTCCTGGCGGCTCTGGTTGCCAGCGGGTTACCCGGCGAGTCCTTCCGCTTCGGTGGGTTCTTGCCGCACAAGACTGGAGAGCGCCGCAAGGCCCTGGAATCCATCAAGGATCTCTCCCGCACCCAGATTTTTTATGAGGCCCCGCATCGCATTCTCGATACGCTCAAAGACATCGTCGAGGTGCTCGGCCCGGCTCGCCATGTGGTCCTGGCCCGCGAGGTCACCAAGATTCACGAAGAATTCCTGCGTGGACGTGCGCAGACGGTGCTCGAGGAGGCGCAGTCGCGCGAGCTCAAGGGTGAGATCACCCTGCTGATTTCTAAGCCCGACGAAAATGGTGCGCACGAACAAATGCCCGTAAAGAAGGAAAGCATCCACGAGCGGCTGCAAGCTGTGATGGAGGCGGAAAAGCTCGACGAGAAGTCCGCCCTTAAGCGCGTGGCCCGCGAATTCGGTATCTCCAAGAGCGAAGCCTACCGCGAACTGCAGCGCACCCGCGCCACCATCCACTGATTACAGTTCCCTTGTCATCCCGAGGCTGGCTTTCCTTTGCTGACCCAAAAATCTTGAGGGTGCCCACTTTAAACCGCTTTGCTGAGGGTGCCCCACCCTCTAGCCCCGCTTTTGGGCGTAAGGGTGGGGTCTTCACGCAGCACTGCATCATTCCCTCACTTCTTCGCCGTCAGCACCCTCGGTATCCCCTGCAGGTCGTTGACGAACTTCAATTCACTCCAGTGGCCGGCCAGGCGCGCCACCATCGCCGATTGTGAGAAGCCAATTTCCGCCAGCAGCCACCCTTCTGGCTTAAGCACATCGTGCGCTTGCGGCAGCAGACGCCGAATTACATCCATTCCTTCCGCTCCCGCGAAAACCGCCACCTTAGGCTCGAACTTGCGCACCTCGGCCTGCACTTTGTCGGATTCCCGCTCGCCCACGTATGGCGGATTCGAGACCACCAGGTCGAAATGATCCGCCGGGAAGCCCGCCAGCAGGTCGTTCTGCTGGAACCGGACCCGGCGGTCTAGCTGCAACCTTGCAGCGTTAGCCTTGGCAACCTCCAGGGCCTCCTCAGACACATCGAGCGCGCTGATCTCCGCCCTTGGCAGCTCATTCGCCAGGGCCAGGGCGATGCAGCCTGATCCGGTGCCCACGTCCACGATCCGCGGACGCTCAATCGTCCGCACCAACTCCAGCGCGGTCTCCACCACATGCTCGGTTTCCGGACGCGGAATCAGAACCGCAGGCGTAACCAGAAAGTCCAAACCCCAGAACTCCTGATGTCCGGTGATGTACTGCGCCGGCACACCTGTTGCGCGCTCGGCAATCACTTCCTCGTAGCGCGATTCTTCCTCCGACGTAAGTTCTCGGTCGGAATGGCCAAAAAGAAAAGCACGATCGCCTCCCAGTACAAACATCAGCAGCAGTTCGGCGTTCATGCGCGGCGAACCCACGTCATGGGCGGTGAGTTTGGCCACCGCATCCTGGAGTGCTTGCTGGATGGTCACGGCCATATTGCAGGGGCGATTGCTTTGCCGCGCGCAGAGTTTAGAACAGGCTGGGTGCCCCACCCTAGCCCTCTTTTGGCTAAGGTGGGATTTCTACTGCAGAGAGCTTACTGTTGACTGCTCTCTTACGCCATCGCTCCTGCTTCCTGCTTCAGCTTCTCGGCCTGATAGTGCGTGGTCAGGGCATCAATAACCGGCTGCAGCTTGCCGTCCATGACCTCGCTCAACTGGTGCAGGGTCAAGCCAATGCGGTGATCAGTCACGCGATTCTGCGGGAAGTTATAGGTGCGTATCTTCTCGCTGCGATCCCCTGATCCCACCATCGACCGCCGCTCCTTGGCCAGTGCTTCCTGCTGCTTCTGCTGTTCCACTTCGTACAGGCGCGACCGCAGCACACGCATCGCCTTCTCGCGGTTCTTGATCTGCGACTTCTCGTCCTGGCAGCTTACAACAGTGTTCGTGGGCAAATGCGTGATGCGAACCGCTGAATAAGTCGTATTCACCGATTGCCCACCTGGTCCGGATGAGCAGAACGTATCGATGCGGATGTCCTTGGGATCGATCTTGATGTCCACATCCTCCGCTTCCGGCATCACCGCCACCGTTACAGTAGAAGTATGGACTCGCCCCTGCTGCTCGGTTTCCGGCACGCGCTGCACCCGATGCACCCCGCCTTCGTACTTCAGCCGCGAATACGCGCCCGCGCCTTCGACCAGGGCAATCACTTCCTTCAGCCCACCCACCCCTGATTCGGAAGTTGACAGCACTTCCACCCTCCAGCGCCGCGACTCGGCAAAGCGCGTGTACATGCGGAACATCTCCGCCGCGAACAGCGACGCCTCGTCGCCGCCGGTTCCGGCGCGAATCTCCAGCACTACGTTGCGCTCGTCATTCGGATCCTTGGGGATCAGCAGCAGCTTGAGTTCCTCCTCGACTTTGGCCTCCCGCTCTTCCAGGCGCGTCAGTTCCTCCTGCGCGTAGGCCAGCAACTCCGCGTCCGATTCCTCTTCGATCATCTGCTTGCTTTCCGCGATGCCCCTCTTGAGATCCTTATATTCGCGGTATTTTTCGACCACCGGCATCAGCTCGCTGTGCGCCTTGGCGGTTTTCTGATATTTCGCTGAGTCCGACACGATCTCCGGCGACGCCAACGCCCGCGTCAGCTCTTCATATTTGGCTTCGATTTGTTCCAATCTCTCGAACATATATTTGTCATCCTGAGCGAGGGCCGGGCATAACCCCCCGGCCCGAGTGGAAGGACCTTGTGGTTGCTAATTGCTGATTGCTAATTGCTGATTTTCAGGGGCGGCGCCCCTAGGCAAGTACCAACTGGCCGCCGCGCTGGGCTTCCAACTCCATCGCCTGATCGAGGGCAACCATGGCGCACTCCACCTGAGAGTTATCAGGCGGCTGGGTGGTGATTCGCTGCAGCCACAGGCCAGGAGCCGTCATGATGGCAAACAGCGAACCCCGGTGCTTGGCCGCGAAACGGATGATCTCATAGGAAATTCCCGCGATCACCGGCAGCAGCGCAATGCGGATCCCAAACCGCGCCCAGAAAGTCGTCACCGGAACGAGGGTGTAGATCAAAATCGAGATCAGCATCACCGTCATCAGGAAACTGGTGCCGCAGCGGGGATGGAAGGTCGAATACTTCTGGATCGCTTCCACCTCCATGGGATCATGGGCCTCGAAGGCGAACACGGTCTTGTGCTCGGCGCCATGATATTGATACACGCGCCGGATATCGCCCCAAAGAGACGTTGCCCAGATGAACAGCAGAAAAAGTCCGATGCGGATGGCGCCATCCACCAGGTTAAACACGATCTGGTTGCCGAACGCGGGCGAAACCCGCTTCAGCTCCGTGGCCGCCACCAGCGGAAGGAACTTGTACATGAAAATGAAAAACGCCACTGACAGAATTGCGTTGGCGGCCACCATCCATCCGCTGAGCTGAATGGTTTTGCCCTCTTCATTGACCGGCATCTCGTCCAGCGCCACATTGGCCGAATAACGCAAGGCGCGGAAACCCAGCGCCATCGCCTGACCCAGCGTGACTACGCCGCGCACCACCGGCCATCCCATCCATTTGTGCTTCTCCGAGGGGCGGTCCAGCAGCTCTGAGTGCGACATGACTTGCCCATTGCTCTTGCGGACGGCAATCCCCCAGGCATGCGGCGAGCGCATCATCACGCCCTCCAGCACGGCTTGGCCACCGACGAGGGTCTCCTCTCCACTTTCCAGGGCTGGCAGAAGCTGCGCCATAGCCAGCAGGCGCACGAATTGACGTAGTAACTTCATGACCATCAGAGAATTAGATGACGGCGGGGGCAAAACGTCACCCTTAAGGGTAGCCGCAGTGGGAGGGAGTGTCAACGAGGGAGCACTCGGCAGTCAGCAATCAGCACTAAGCTACGGTTAGTTCTATCTACAGCCTGAATGTTCACATGTGTCATCTTGAGCGAGGGCTGGGTACACCAACCCCGGCCCGAGTCGAAAGACCTTGCGGTTCTGTCTTCTAACCAGTTCTCTCCGTTGGACGATGGAGGTTGGGACAGAACCAGTCAGCAAGGATTGCCCACCCCTTGTAGCATCCGTTTCTTGGAGCGATAGGGTGGGGATTTTCATCGACGCTGGATTCACCTCCGCCCCGCCCCCGCCACTTCCTTCGCAGGCTTCTCTTTCTCAGCCGCCGCCCGGCGCTTGACCGTAAACATCAGCCCTTCGCGCGCTTTATCGGTATCGACCACCACCTGGTCGCCGTGCAGCACTTCGCCATCCAGGATCTTCAACGCCAGCGGATCCTGCACCAGCTTCTGAATGGCGCGCTTTAGAGGCCGGGCACCATAAGCCACGTCGTAACCCTGCGCGAAGATGAGGTCCTTGGCCGCCTCGGTCAGCTCCAGCGTGATCCGGCGATCCGCCAACAGCCGCCGCAGGTCTTCCAGCCGCAGGTCGATGATCTTCTCCAGCTGCTCCCGTCCCAGCGGATTGAAGATGATCATGTCATCGACCCGGTTCAGGAACTCGGGCTTGAAGTGCGCCTGAACCGCCTGCAGCACCTGCTGCCGCGCTCGCTCAAACGCCTCTGGAGTCCGCAGATTGTCCGCCTGCAGGTAACTGGCTCCGATGTTTGAGGTCATGATGATGACGGTGTTGCGGAAATCCACCGTCCGGCCACGGCCATCGGTGAGCCGCCCATCGTCCATCACTTGGAGCAGCACATTGAACACGTCGGGATGCGCCTTCTCGATCTCATCGAACAGCACCACCGAATACGGCCGGCGGCGCACCGCTTCCGTGAGCTGACCGCCCTCGTCGTATCCCACATAGCCCGGGGGCGCTCCGATCAGCCGCGCCACCGCGTGCTTCTCCATGTACTCGGACATGTCGATGCGCACCAGGTTGTGCTCATCGTCGAAGAGAAACTCCGCCAGGGCGCGAGCCAGTTCGGTCTTGCCGACCCCAGTTGGACCCAGAAATATAAATGACCCGATCGGCCGCTTGGGATCGCTCAACCCGGCGCGCGAACGCCGCACCGCATTAGCTACCCGCTCAAGCGCCTGATCCTGCCCGATGACGCGCTGCCGCAGCCGGTCCTCCATGCTGACCAGCTTCTTGACCTCACCCTCCAGCATCTTCGAGACCGGAATACCCGTCCACTTGGACACGATGCGGGCGACGTCTTCCTCGTCCACCTCTTCCTTCAGCATGCGCGTGCCTGAGCCCTTCACGTCCATCTCCGCGCTCAGCCGTTCCAGCTCTGCCTTGAGCTTGGGCAACTCGCCGTACTGAATCTGGGAAGCGCGGGTGTAATCGCCCTTGCGCGCCGCCGTCTGCTGATCCATTTCCAGCTGCTCGATTCTCTCCTTCAACTCGCGCACCCGGTTAATGCTCTTTTTCTCTTGCTCCCAGCGGGCGCGTAGCGCATTGATCTGCTCGCGCAACCCCGCCAGCTCCTTTTCGACAGCCGCCAGCCGCTCCCGCGAATTGGCATCGCGCTCCTTCTGCAACGCCTGCCGCTCGATTTCCAGCTGAGTAACCCGGCGCTCCAGTTGATCCACCTCGGTAGGAACCGAGCCAATTTGTATGGCAAGCGATGCCGCCGCCTCATCGATCAGATCGATAGCTTTGTCCGGCAGGAAACGGTCAGAGATGTAGCGATGCGACAGCGTCGCCGCGGCCACAATCGCCGAATCCTTGATGCGCACGCCGTGATGCACTTCATATCGCTGCTTCAGGCCGCGCAGAATGGCGATCGTGTCCTCAACGTTTGGCTCCCCCACATAGACAATCTGGAAGCGCCGCTCCAGCGCGGCATCTTTCTCGATGTATTTCCGGTATTCGTTCAGCGTGGTCGCACCGATGGCGCGCAATTCGCCTCGGGCCAGCGCGGGCTTGAGCATGTTGCTGGCATCGATTGCACCCTCCGCCGCTCCGGCCCCTACCAAAGTATGCAGCTCGTCGATGAATAGAACGATCTGCCCCTGCGACTCCTCGATTTCCTTCAGCACCGCCTTGAGCCGGTCTTCAAATTCTCCCCGGTATTTGGCTCCCGCCAGCATGGCTCCTAGATCGAGTGCAATCACTCGCTTGTTCTTCAGCACCTCGGGAACATCCCCCGCCACGATGCGCTGAGCCAACCCTTCCACGATGGCCGTCTTGCCTACACCCGGCTCGCCAATCAAAACCGGATTGTTCTTGGTCCGGCGCGATAGCACCTGAACCACACGGCGAATCTCTTCATCGCGGCCAATTACCGGATCCAGCTTTCCCCGCCGCGCCAGCTCCGTCAGGTCGCGAGCGTAGCGCTCCAGCGCCTGATACTTAGCTTCGGGATTGGGATCGGTCACCCGCTGGCTGCCGCGCACCGCGGTGAGCGCCTTCAGAATGGCATCGTGGGTTGCACCCTGTCCGGCCAGAATGGCCTGTGCGGGATCACCACTGAGCTTGGTCAGAGCCAGCAACAGGTGTTCAGTGGAGACGTATTCATCCTTGAAGTTGTCGGCTTCCTTGAACGCTTGATCCAGCAGCTTGGACGCGGCCGGTGAAAAACCTGGCTGGGCGGACGAACCGGAAACCTTGGGCAGCTTTTCGATTCTCTGGTTGGCCTCAAACAGCACCTGCTGCGGTCCGACACCGATCTTCTCCAGCACTGGAACCACGATGCCTTCAGGATCTTCGACCAGCGATGCCAGGATGTGCAAAGGCAGAAGGTCGGGGTTGCCATTGTCGCTGGCTAACTGCGCAGCACGCTGCACCGCTTCCTGCGCCTTCACCGTTAATTTGTCAAAACGAATTGCCATAGAAACCTCGTTCGCCTGGAGCTAGCTCGCGGTTGTTGCTTGGATTTCCTAACCGTCTCCCAGGAACTACTAAATAAATAGCCTTCCAACAAAAAAAGGGAGACAGCCTGCGCCGCCTCCCCCTCACTTCCGATTGGACTCAGCTTAGGCTGCCTTGCCCGGGCTCTTGCTCTCGACTTCCTTGTGAGCAGTCACGTTCACCTTCACCTGCTTCGGCGTCGCCTCGGCGCGCTTGGGCAGAACAATATTCAGCACGCCATTCTGATAGTCCGCGCTGACCTTATCCGTGTCCACCGCGTTGGGCAGCGCAAAGCTGCGGTAGAAGCTTCCGTAGTGGCGTTCAATGCGATGGAAGTTCTCTTCCTTCTCTTCCTTCTCGAATTTACGCTGGCCCTTCACTGTCAGAGTGTTGTTCTCAACCTGGATATCCAGATCCTTCTGATCGATACCCGGAACTTCCATCTTCAGCTTGATGTTGTGGTCATCCTCGTAAATGTCCACGGCGGGGACAAAGCTGCCGGTGGTCAAAGACTCCTGCCGGCCACCGGTTTCCTGAAACAGACGATTCACACGTTCCTGCAGGCTGCTCAATTCGCGAAATGGATCCCAGCGGGTAATCATCGACGACATACGTTCTAACCTCCTCACAAAAATAATCTAAGTAATTGGGTTTAGGGATCGCCTCCAGCTTCTCTGGGAGGCTATTCACTTGATGACAATAACAGCATAAAAGTTGCGCTACTTATTGTCAAGCTTTGAAATATATTTTAATATCAATAGTTTACATCCGAACCGGGGATCTGCAGCAACCTGCTTTTCCTCCTCGCGCCGACCTTCACCCCACCGCTCAGCTAGAATCCAATGAAAAGCTTCCCGTAAGCTTCGGAGGCACAATGTATCGGCTCACGCTGGGCGATTTCGAACTCACCATCCTCTCCGACGGTACCTACTATCTCGACGGCGGCGCCTTCTTCGGCGTGGTGCCGAAAATTCTGTGGCAAAAAAGAGTCTCCGCCGACGATATGAACCGCGTCTCTGCCGGTATGAACTCCGTTCTCGTGCGCGATGGCAAGCAGACCATCCTGATCGAGACCGGAGCCGGCAACAAGCTCTCCGAGCGCATGAAGAAGATCTACGCCACCGAAGAGAAGCTGCTCCACAGCCTGGGGCAGGCCGGGGTTGCGCCCGACGAAATCGACATCGTGATCAACACCCACCTGCATTTCGACCACTGTGGCTGGAACACGGTTTACCGCGATAACCGGGCAGTCGCCACCTTCCCCAAGGCGAAGTACTACGTGCAGGAAGGTGAGTGGCGCTACGCTCAGAACGCCAGCGAACGCGATCGCATCAGCTATATCGCCGACAACTACAATCCCCTGGTCGAGAACCGCCAGATGCTCCTGCTGCACGGCGATGCCGAGATCGCGCCTGGAATTTCCGTGCATATTTACCCCGGCCACACTCAGAACATGCAGGCAGTCACGATCCAAAGCCGGGGAAAGAAGGCGTGCTACATCTCCGATCTGATCCCCACTACCGCGCACCTCGACCTTACCTGGGGCATGGCCTTCGATCTGTTTCCGCTCCAGACCATCGAGAGCAAGAAGCGCTTCTACGAATTCGCTGTGCCGGAGCAGTGGCTGGTGATCTTCACCCATGATCCGAAGATACCCTGGGCTTACGTAGAGGCAACGGAGGAAGGAAGGTACGTGGCAAAACCGGCGACGGATTTCACGGATGAACACGGGTCGGAACAACAGGAATCAGTTAAAGCCTCAAAGCTGGCATGATCGCTATGCTACGAGTTAGCTTCTGACTGCTACCCTCACGTCTGCGGCACGGTTTCGCTCGCCTCTTCCGATTTCCCGCTCTCATTCCCCCGCACATCTACCGCGCTCACCGAATAGAAGTAGGTATGACCCGGCTGCACTTCCCGGTCCCGGTATGCCGGAGCTTTCACCAGTTCGGTGTTGATCTTCGCCGGCGCACCTCCAGCTTCATGCCGATAAACGTTATAACCGGCCAGATCGCCCTCCAGGTCCGGGGCCCACGTCAGATCGATGAATGGCTGCTGCCCGACGCCGGAAAACACCGCCTGCAACTCGCCCGGTACGGCAGGCGGAAAAATGTCGTGCACGATGGCCTGCACTGTGGCCGACTCGTTCCCCTGCACCTCCACGGTCGGCTCGCCCGGGCGCGAGACGATCGTCACCACAGCCACGCGGTATTCATACCTCTGCTCCCATTCGGCACTGTGATCTAAATAGGTAGGGCCTGACTCAGCATTCAGCGGCACTTCCCCCACAATCACTTCCGGCTGTGGCTTATTTCGGTCACCGGACTCCATGCGCCGAAAAACCCGGTAGATGTACTGGATGCCGGAGATTTGGGGCGCGTCTTTCACCGCGCTCCATTCCAGCAGCACGCCGTCCCCTGTAACCTTGGCCTTCAGATCTCCCGGTGCGGGCAGCGCCGGCGCCAGCGAGACCCGAACCTGGTTCGAGAGCCCGGCATCCCGGCCATGCGAGTTCTGGTCGCGCAGAGCATAGATCGCAAACCCGGTCGGGTATTTCTCAAGCAGTTCTTCCCGCAAAGCGTCGTTGTAGTACGCCTTGGGCACCGGTTCCGACTTCTTCCAGCGCGCCAGTTGTGTGGACGTGCTGCTCACCTGTTGCGGACAAGTGATCATGGGGAATTCATTCACGCCCAGGCAAATCACCGTTGGGCCGGGCGTCTTTATGTTCTCGCGGTCGGTGGTCTGGCGCGCCGGAGTCCAGGAAAGAGTCACAACATTGCCTTTGCGCGTAGCCGTGAGATCGCTCACCGGGCGGGGCACCGCCAGCGAAGGCGGTTGCGGTGCCCCTGGAGTGCCGCAGGCGGCAAGTAAAAGGACGAAGCCCAGTGCGGCTACGATCCCCAGCGGATGGCGGCAGGTTCGCAACAGTGAATCAGACTAGCAGAAGGGATGCAGTACACGGAAATGCCAGAGTCCTCATTGCTCTTGGAAATTTCGCATTGTCATCCTGAGCGAGGGCCGAGTAAACAAGACGAGGCCCGAATCGAAGGACCTGCTGTTGCTTTGTCATCACGAGGAGGACACAGTCCGACGAGGGATCTGCAGTTTGCATTTTGCTGAACGCTGGCTGCTACAAAATGTATCGCGACAGATCCTGATCCTTGACGATGTCGGCGAGCATCCGGTTCACATACGCAGCATCCACCGTGATCTGCTTATCCTTCATCTCGGGCGCATCGAAGCTGATCTCATCGAGCACGCGCTCCATGATCGTGTGCAGGCGGCGCGCACCGATGTTCTCAGTGCCTTCGTTCACCCGGAAGGCAAAACGCGCGATCTCCTCCAGCGCTTCGGTGGTGAATTCCAGTCGCACGCCCTCCGTCTCGAGCAGCGCCGTGTACTGTTTCACCAGCGAAGACTTGGGCTCCGTAAGAATCTTGATGAAGTCGTCGATGGTCAGTGACTGCAGCTCCACCCGAATGGGAAAGCGCCCCTGCAGCTCGGGGATCAGATCGCTGGGCTTGGAGACGTGAAACGCGCCCGCCGCAATGAAGAGAATATGGTCGGTGCGAACCATCCCGTAGCGGGTGTTTACCGTGGTGCCCTCGACGATTGGCAGGATGTCGCGTTGCACGCCTTCGCGGGAAACATCCGGGCCGTGTCCGCTCTCGCGTCCCGCGATCTTGTCGATTTCATCCAGGAAGATGATGCCGGAGTTCTCCACTCGCTCCACCGCGATGCGGGTGACCTGGTCCATGTCGATCAGGCGCTGTTCCTCTTCCTGCACCAGGTAATCGAAGGCCTCGCTGACCTTCATCTTCCGCTTCTTAGTGCGCTGGCCGAAGATATTGGGCAGCATGTCCTTGATGTTGACGTCCATCTCCTCTACACCCTGGTTGGAGATGATTTCGAAAGCGGGAAATGATTTCTCGCGGACCTCGAGTTCCACGAGCCGGTCGTCGAGCTTGCCTTCGCGCAACTGCTGGCGCAGCTTCTCGCGCGTGCGCGAGGCCGACTCGCCCGGCAGCAGCAATTCCCCGCCATCGGAGCCGCGGCTGGTGAAGCCAACTCCCGCAGGCAGCAGCAGATCCAGCAATCGCTCTTCAGCGTTGAGTTCGGCCTTGTCGGAGACGTCTTCCAGCTTCTCCTCGCGAACCATGTCAATGGCAATCTCGACCAGGTCGCGAATCATCGACTCCACGTCTCGGCCCACGTACCCCACCTCGGTGAACTTGGAGGCCTCCACTTTCAGAAAGGGAGAATTGGCCAGCTTGGCCAGGCGGCGTGCAATCTCAGTTTTGCCCACGCCCGTCGGGCCAATCATGATGATGTTCTTGGGCATGATTTCTTCCGCCAGATCGGGCGGAAGCTTCTGCCGCCGCATGCGGTTGCGCAGGGCAATCGAAACGGCGCGCTTCGCCGCGTGCTGCCCCACCACATGCTTGTCCAATTCGGACACAATCTCTCGCGGCGTCAGTTCATCCAGCGCAAGCTGTTCTTCTTCCGCGGTTCCAGGTAAATAAATCGCCATCACTACTCCTCAGATCTTCGCTCCAGCCACAAGCATAATTGTCATCCCGAGCGGAGAAGATCGATCGCGCACGCGAGCGTATCTTCGCAGTCGAGGGACCTGCTTTTTCGACCTACCCCATCACCCCGCCAGCCTCCCGCTTCCTCCGCTTCTCTTTCCTGATCACGAACTTCAATCCCGACCAGATTTCGTCGATCGCGCACACTTTGATGTCCACCAGCCCCAACGGGAGCCCGATATCACGGATTACATTCTCATTCAGGTCGGTCGAAACGCCCGAGCTCTTCTTCGGCCAGGCCACCCAAAGCATCCCATCAGCCCCCAAAACTGGAGCAAGCCTGGAGAACTGCTGATTCAGATCAGCCCTGGACTTCACGAATGCCACGGCCACATCCACCGGCGGCTTGGCTCGCGCCAGCACTTCGGTTCCATCGGGCAGTTTCCCCAGTTCACGAAAGAACGATTCCGGGGCGCGGGAAGCCACGATCTTCTGCCGTTCCTTGATCCCGATTTTCTTTAGCAACGGCGTTCCCGAATATCCAGCCATGATCGGTTCAATGACCTGCCGAGAGGGTCCCTTCTGTTGTCATCACGAGCGGCCGTCAGGCCGCGAGGGATCTGCGGTTTTACCCCAATCTCGCTACAGCTCCTCCACCGTGAAGTGCTCATTCGTGTAGATGCACATCTTGCCGGCAATCTTCATCGCCTCTTCCGCAATGGTGCGCGCCGGCAGGCTGGTGTGCGTGGCCAGGGCCTCCGCCGCGGCCAGTGCGTATGGGCCACCACTTCCGATCGCGGCGATTCCGGTGTCAGGCTCGATCACGTCGCCCTGCCCGCTCAGCAGAAAAGTCTGACTCTGATCGCAAACCAGCAGCAGGGCTTCCAGGTGACGCAGCGCTTTATCGGTGCGCCAGTCCTTTGACAGTTCCACCGCCGCCCGGCCCAGATTGCCGTGGAACTGATCCAGCTTGGCCTCAAAGCGGCTGAAGAGGGAAAAGGCGTCGGCGGTCGAGCCGGCGAAACCCGCCAGAATCTTATCGTTGTACATGCGCCGGATCTTGCGGGCGGAATGCTTGATCACGCTCTCGCCCAGCGTGACCTGCCCGTCGCCCGCCATCACTACTTTGCCGTCCTTTCTAACGGAAAGCACCGTAGTAGATCGAATATTGGCGGAATGGGATGGCGCTCGCACACCTTCAGGCGCGCGCCCAGCAGACTTTCTCGTCATGAGTACAGATTCTGATTATACAGGCTGCAAGCGGTCAGCCGCCGGGGCCATCGGCAGTCAGGTAGGTCTCCAGTGAGTCGAGTTGCTGACTCAGGTCGTCGATGCGCGACTCCAAAAGGTTGCGAATGGAAAGTATTCCAACCAGTTTGCCCCTGGCATCAACCACCGGCAGATGACGGAAGTGATGCGTCACCATGGTGGCCAGCGCTTCTCCCGGTGTGGTCTCCGGAGTCGCGGTAACCACATCCCGCGTCATGTAGCCGACAACTGCGCTGCTCTCGGGATTGATCCCGCCCAGCGCCAATTTTCGCAGCACATCGCGTTCGGTGAAGATTCCCGCCACAGTCTTGTCAGGATTTACCACCGCTACCGCACCCACACGCCGCTCGAGCATGGTGCGAATTGCGTCCGCTACACTGGCTTCCGGCGACACGGTTGCCGGTGTTTCACCGCAAAGATGGAGCACGCTCATATTGACCCCGACCTTCGGTTGCTGCGGATCCTTCCGAGAAGCTGAATTGCAACTGGAGACAGCTCAGCGGGCATTATGACTGGGCAGGTAACAATGTCAAGGGGTTCAGTTAGTAAAAAGCAGCGTTCAGAAATTAGCAATCAGCCGTCAGCATTCAGCACTTAGCAACAGAGCTTCTCTTTGTCATCACGAGGAGGGCGCGGCCCGACGAGGGATCTGCAGTTTTTCCAAAATCTCTCAAAAACTGAAAACCGAAAAATGCTGGTTGCGAATTGCTAATCGCTAGGTGGCCAATTGCATACTGACTGCTGATTGCTGAGGGCTGAATGCTGACTGCTCATCGCAATTTCATCCTGGGCATCTGCACTCCCCGTGGCACGGCCCTCAGAACATCCCAGGCAATCCTCCCGAACCAGCTCAGGTTGTGCGACAGATGAGCCGGCTCGAACGCATCTCCCGTCATGGCATCGAACCATTCCGGAGCCCGCTCCGCCATTCCCGCGAAGGCTCCCGCCCAGTGATGTTCCACGCCCAGGGCCATGGCATAGGGCAGATATTTCTCCAGCACATCATGCGGCAGGCGCTCCAGCCGGTCCTTCTCCACGGTATTCATGAATTCCTGGAAGCCGCGCAGCTCGGTGAAGGTTTTCATGCCCTTCCATGTTTTTGGACTCACTTTCACCCCGAGCAAATAGGCGATCGCCAGCGAGATGATGATCACTAGCGCTGACCAAGCCCAGGAATCCGCCAAGGCGATCAAACCGAACCATTGCGCGATCCACAGCAGTATAAAAACAGCGGCTACGCCGCCCAGGCGATAGAGCTGCGCCCGCTTCGGATCGATCCGGTACATGCCCTTCTCGCGCAGCTGGTTAAAAATTTGCGCCCGGATCGCCGGCACCGCCTCGTAGAAGCGCAGGTGCAGGCTCGATAGCTTCGTCCACTGCCCGCCATAGAAGATGTGGAACAGCGTGCTTTTTTCGTGCGGAGCTAATGATTGCCATTCTGAAATCGGCTTCAGCGACCGCAGAATATAGTCCTTGCCGTGGAAAACAACTTCTTCGTCCGGCTTCCCCGCCTCAATGCGGATGTATCCGCGAACCCCCAGGTCGACGATGGTGGCGGTGATGTCGCGTGCATCCACTGTGTCGTCGATCAGCGTGCCGGCTTCGGCGGGCGTAAGGCCGTCGGGCGGAGCATAGCGCGGCGTCACCGCCAGCGCAGCCATGGGGACTGCGGGCTTGATCCGGCGCAGCACCAGCATTACCAGGGCAACCACCACCGGAAACAGGACAATCGGATTGGCGCGTATAAACCAGAACAGGCGCAATACGAGCGAGGGTCCCTCCATCATGCCCTTGGGGAAGACGACGTCTACCCCCAGGCGCTCCCGGGAACTCAGCGCTCGCCCCGCCTCCAGTTGGATTCTCGGACCATCGGCAGCAGTCGCCACCAGTTGAGTTGATCCTGGCCCGCGGAGCAATCCCTGGGCACGGAACTCTCCGATTGCAGTGTTCGGCAGCACCAGGAAGAGCGACGGTTTCTCCAGGCCTCCGCGCCAGCCCTCTGCCGCGGTCCAGAAAAATTCATCCCGATCACGCAGGAACTGAATCGCATTGCGGACGGCATAAGAAATCACAACCCTGTCAGCGCCTCGGCTCGAGATTCGCAGCTCCAGCTCGTCTCGCCAGTGACGTTCGGAATAATCGAGCTTGTGATCCCAGCCGTCGGTGATCGACAACACATCCACCAAACGGGGCAACTTAAATCCAACCGGATGCCATGTACTGGTGGGGATGCGCCAGTCGAGCGTAGCGCGTGGCGGCAAATCGCTGAGCTTATCGCGCACGATCGCAGTTCCGTCTTCTTGCAGCGCGATGATGGTTTGCACTTCAGGAACTTGGGAACACCGGGCCGGAACCATGACAGCCGCAGCGAATATCGCAAGCATCACGAATTGGCGGAGAGAAATCAACGACTCATCTTCGGGAAATTCGCGAAGCCGGGTTCGCGGCGCGGCATGATTACCCGAAGTACGCCAAAATGCAATCCTGCATTCAGCGATGCGATGTAACCCTGCTTTGTCATCCTGAGCGGAGCGGGCGCCTGTTCTTATCGCCTGCGTTCTTTGCAGGTGGCGCCCGCGAAGTCGAAGGATCTCGCGTTTTGAACCCCGCAAACCCACCCAGGACCCCTACTCTAAAGTGGCGCCTGCGGTCCTTTCCTGGCACTCCCAACTCGGCAGTGCTGCCACCCAGCAGCGTTTGCAAGGGCAAAACCGTGCTCATGTCCGCTATCGTCTTTGCCGATCATAACTATCGAAAACATTACCTTCGTGAACGACGAAAGTGACTTGTGTGGCCACATCAAACTGTATTAAGAAACGCGCATCCAATCCGCAGGAGACGAATTCAGGGCTAGGCAAATGATTCCCGATGGGCACCCCTTACGCGAGTTTTTCCTCGATTTAGTTGATCGCCACTATTCCAGTCAGCTTGAGCTTCGTGACCAGGAAATCAAAGATTACGTCGCCAACATCCTGGCCGAGTTTTGCGAGCTCGAGCAGCTCCACAAAATCCGCAACACTTACAACCGCCCTCTGGATGATGTGGGCGAGATGCTGCTGGAGTCCGATCCCATCTACGGGCCCGCGCCTTCCTTCGATCGCGAACGCCAGGTTCGCAAGCACATTGGCGACTACACCCTGTTCTTCGCCGGAATGTTTCCCGAGAGCATCAACCACTGGCGCCTCCGCCGGCAGCGGCTGGAAGGCTTCATCGACCTCATGAAAGCCGGCAAGGAAAGCTATTACATCGTCTCCAAGTTCGACTGCTTCGAATATGCCAAGGTGGCCCCGCTATTCCGCCGGCTCTCGGAGAATTTCGAGCAGTGCGTCTTCGGCCTGAACATGGTGAAGAACGAACTGGTCGAGCTGCAGCATCCTATTGCGCAGCGCACCACAGAATTTCTGATGTAGCAGCAATCAGCACTCGGCAGAATAATTTCTCTTTGTCATCGCGAGCCGACGAGGTCGGCGAGGGATCTGATTCTCTTCCCAATCGCAAGAAGAAACCTCATCCCTGCACAAACCCTGGTCCGAGTCGAAGGACCTGGTGTTGGTCCAGCCATTGCGAGGCAGAGCGCAGCCCGGCGAGGGATGCAGTCTGTCAGATTCCCAGATTGCCGAAGTTCTTCTAACATCCCTCAGGGCATGGACGCTCATCACCTTCTCCGCGAAGCTGTCACCGAAGCCCGCCTGGGGCTGAAAGAGGGTGGGCTGCCGATCGGTTCGGTGCTCGCCGATGCTCACGGCGGCATCGTCGCTCGTGGTCACAATCTGCGTGTGCAGACAGGAGACCCGACGGCTCACGCCGAGGTGGTCTGCCTGCGCAACGCCGGCCGTCGTCGCGACTGGCCCGAGCTCACACTGGTCAGCACACTGAGTCCCTGCATCATGTGCACCGGCACAACGCTCCTCTACCGGATTCCCGCGGTCATCATTGGCGAGAACCGAAACTTCCTGGGCGCCGAGGACCTGTTCGCCCAACGCGGCGTGCGCCTTACCGTGCTCGACGACGCTGAATGCATCGAGCTGATGCGTTCATTTATCGCGGCGCACCCGGATTTGTGGAATGAGGACATTGGGCGATAGTAGATTGGTAATCGGGTAAGCTGAAAAGCTCAGAACCAGCCGCCGCCGCCTGGCATTCAGCACTCAGGATTCAGCCCCCAGCCATGAGCAGGCTTTCACTACCCGGTTGGTCAGCATCGTTCGCAAGTTGAGGACCCCGACCGGCTTGTGTAGGACAGCCGATCTCGCCTGTCCCGTCCGAACGGGAAAGACCCTGCGGTTGGCGTGCCCAACTGCTAATTGCTAATTGCCGTCCCAGTTCTGGCTGGGAAGCTCTGGCTCGTCCTCAAGCGTGATGGTACCGCCGCTGCGAATGCGGGCAGCGCGACGCAGCGTCTGGGTCAGCGGAGTAGTCTCGCGCGGCGTGCAATGCGCTTCTTCAGCCAGAACCGAACCTGCGGCCAGCGCGAAACGGAGAGCATCGCGCTGATCCTCGAAATAGACCACAACCTTTTTCAGTGCCATACTTCCAACCCCAGCTCACCAAGTTCAGATAAAAGATCAGCTCAACTATTGCCGACGTCCTCCACGGGAAATAAGCCTGCCCGCGAGATGATATCTGTGGAAGTGGCGCTAGGCGCACTATACCCCAGGGCGCTCGAGGCGCCTCCGCTTCTTCTGGCTACGGAACAAGACTGGTAATTAGTAATCAGCATTCGGCATTCAGTGATCTCGGCAGTTAGAAGCTATCTCATCCATCGCTTGTGAAAGCGCACGGCTTCAGCCGTAGACAGCCGAAAACAACTTCCCAGCACGCCTGCAACTTTCCCATCCCTCCCGTGTTTTAACTAACTAGTTAATTGGTTCGGAGGTGAACTTATGTCTCTCAGCAAGTTGGTGGCGGGTCTCCTTACCGGAATCTTATCTGCGGGGATGGCCTTCGCCACTGTCACCAGTAGCGATGCAGATATCCAATCCAGCGTTAACAGCAAGTTGCAGTCAAAGTCGGAACTCAAGAACGTACAGTCTTCGGTCAACAACGGGGCAGTTACCCTGCAGGGGACCGTCGACAACTACAAAGCCAAACTGGACGCGCTCAAGCAAGCCCGCAAGGCTGCGCATGTGCGAAATGTTCAAGACCAGATAGTGGTTGCTGGGCCCACCCTGCCAGATACCGAGTTGCAGGAAAAACTGGCCAAAGAGCTTCGTTACGATCGCGTTGGCTACGGCAATGTATTTAATGTGCTCACCGTCGGCGTGAAGGATGGCATGGTCACCCTGGGTGGCGAAGTCCGCACCCCCGTGGATCGGGATTCAGCCTTCGCCGTGGTTGAGAACACCAAAGGCGTTAAGAACGTGGTGAATGAAGTAAAGGTCGCACCGGTCTCGAACTTTGATGACGCCATCCGTCTTCGTACCCTGCGCGCCGTCTACGGCGACCCGGCACTGTCGAAGTACGGCCTGGACCCGCAGCGTCCAATTCGTATCCTGGTGGACAACGGACATGTGGGGCTGTATGGAACTGTGCTTTCTCCCATGGACAAGCAGATCGCCGGCATCCGCGCCAACCAGGTATTCGGAGCTTTCAGCGTTGAGAACCACCTGGAGACGGCGCACGACGTAAAACGATAGCAACAGCAATTAAACGCACTCTCCTCCTGGCGTAAAAGGCACAGTCCCCGTGGCTGTGCCTTTCTTTTTGAAGATGCGGGGCACCTCTGGCTGTTCTCAGGAAACCGGTGCGGAAATGACGATACCCCCGCCTTTTTCGACCCTCCTCCGGGAAAATCCCCCCACACTGCGCTCGATTGAGGTAGAATTTTCTCGCCTCCGGCAAACCGTCAAGCCGCCCCAAGAGGGCTCATAGCGCTTTACTACTAAGAATTCTGTTCGCATAGGCTGGACGGAATCGGAGGCAGAGAATGGCGAACGAGGCACCCAATCGGGCCCATCAAGTATCAGTCGGCCCCACTCATAAGGAACGCAACGTCTGGATTGTTACCGGTTATGTAGCAGCTGCCCTGGCCCTTCTGGGTGTGCTCGCCTATCATTTCTCGACTTACGTCCTGAAGTAGGCCCCTAAACCACGCAACTCCGGCGGGGACCACCGCTAAGGCGATCCCAATACTGGATTTTCGTGCCGGGCCGGACAGTTCCACAGATCAGTACAGTTTTGGCTGGATGCTAGAATAAGGGGCCTTTCGGCACTCCCCAGGATCGACGACCCAACTTGCCACAAGACGCCGCATCTCCTGATCGTGAAATTACCTACGCCGATGCCGGCGTGGACATCGAGCGCGCCAACCGCACCAAGCAGCGAATTCGCTACCTTGCTCACCGCACCTTTAATAAAAGCGTTCTCAGCGACATTGGCGGCTTTGGCGGTCTGTTCGCGGTAGACAAAAAGAAGTACCGCGACCCGGTATTGGTCTCCAGCGTAGATGGCGTGGGCACGAAGTTAAAAGTCGCCTTCGAGATGAATCTGCACCACACGATCGGCGCCGATCTGGTCAATCACTGTGTCAACGACATTGCCGTGCAGGGCGCCGCTCCGCTCTTCTTTATGGACTATTTCGCCACCGGCAGACTCGATCCGGATATCGCCGAGAAAGTTGTCAGCGGAATTGCCGACGCCTGCAAGCACAACGGTTGCGCCCTGATTGGCGGCGAAACCGCCGAGATGCCCGGCTTCTACGCCAATCGAGAATACGATCTGGCCGGCTTCATCGTGGGCGTAGTCGAGCGCGACAAAATCATTAATGGAAAAAGTGTTCAGGTCGGGGATGTGCTGGTGGGTCTTCCCTCCAACGGATTGCATACCAATGGCTATTCCCTTGCCCGCAGGCTTTTGTTTGGCGAAGCCCGCTACTCCACCGAAACCTACGTGAACGAGCTGAAAGGCAAAGTGGGCGGCGAACTCATGAAGACCCACAAGAGCTACTGGCCGGTGGTCAAGCGGATCGTAGAAGCAGAAGCAGTATCCGCCATGGCGCACATTACCGGCGGGGGCATTACCGAGAACCTTCCGCGTGTGCTCCCCAAGGGCACGGCGGCGGTGATCCAGATGGGAAGCTGGGCGGTTCCCCCAGTCTTTACCCATATGCAGAAGCTGGGGAATCTCTCCCAGGGCGAAATGATGCGCACCTTCAATATGGGGATCGGCATGATCCTGGTAGTCCCCACCAAGAAGTTCAAAAAGGTCCAGACCATCCTCGAGCGCGCCGGTGAGAAGGGTTACACCATCGGCCGCATCATCAAAGGCGAGCGCAAAGTCGTTTACGCGTAGGGAAGATGCGCTCGCGCGACAATCTCCCATTCTTGTCATCCTGAGCGAGGCGCCCGGTTGATTTTCCCGACCCGCGCTTGTCGGGTGCCCCACCCTCTAGCCCCGCAGGGGCGTAAGGGTGGGATCAGATGGGCTTCCCCTGACCAACTCACTTCCCCGTGACGTCCACACTTGTCGGGTGCCCCACCCAATGAAAGAATGAGCTCAGATGAAGCATCTGGGCATCCTTCTCTCCGGACGCGGCTCCAACTTCGCGGCTATCGCGCGCTCTTGCCAGGAAGGGCGCATTCCCGCCCCCATCGCACTCGTGATCTCCAACCGCGCCGAGGCGCCGGGAGTCGAGCATGCCCGTCAATTGGGATTAAATGCCCTGGTGATTCCTTCCAAGGGCAAACAACGCGAAGAACACGATGCCGAGGTCGTAGCCGCGCTCAAGGACGCCCAGGTTGACCTGGTCTGCCTGGCCGGCTACATGCGTCTGCTCTCGCCGCTGTTCATCCGAGCCTTTCCGCAGCGAATCTTGAACATCCATCCTTCCTTGCTGCCGGCATTTCCCGGACTCGATGCCCAGAAGCAGGCCTTCGAGCACGGCGTGAAGATCTCGGGGTGCACTGTGCATTTTGTCGACGAGTTTCTCGATCACGGCGCCATCATCGTGCAGCATGCCGTCCCCGTTCTCGAAAACGACGACGAACACACTCTGGCAGCACGCATCCTCGAGCAGGAACACCTCTCCTACACCGAGGCGATCAACATCGTCCTGTCAGGAAATTACGAGGTAGTGGGCCGCCGGGTGGTCGTGACGACCGGAGCAGGTGTCTAGACGGGCTGGAGGGGCGGTAAAGCGGCTCCACTCTCATGTGCAGCACTTTGCACACATCAGCGCTGATGTACTGAAATTTCTAGACTTATAGTGGCACCCAACGTGCTCCTGCGAGTGAAGAGGTTTCTCAGTCTTGGGCTAAGAGGGTCAAATGAAAAAGCTATTGGCAGTATGCCTGTTGATGTTGCTGGCAGGGGCGCTGGGTCCAAGCGCTCTAGCGAATCTGATCGGAACGACACCGGCAAACCCTGGTGATACGGTCTTTCCAGGAGATGCGACCGGTGATGTTCCCGGAACGCTGCTGGCCAGCCTGTCCGCTCCGTTTGTCTCCTCACTCGGCACCGATTCCGGAACTGTAGTTTCGGCCGTTTACCAGGAGTCGGGTGGAACTCTGGATTTCTATTACCAGGTCACGAATAACGTGACTGCTCCCAATTGCGGCTTGCCTGGGCAACAGCCCTGCGATCCTCTGGCACGTGTGACGGCCACGAATTTCTTTGGGTTTACGACTGCGTTGGGCTTTCGTAGCGATGGCGGAACCCTTGGAGGAGCATCACCATTTGTTGATGGTGTCGTTACTCCATTCACTGGTGATCGCAACAGCGTTGGAGACGTGGTTGGATTCAGTTTCACCCCACCAGACCTCTCTAAGATTCAGCCGGGAGAAACTTCTCTTGTGCTGGTCATCAGCACCAATGCCACGAATTTCAAGCCGGGTAATGTCTCTGTGATTGATGGCGGAGTGACGACCGTCGCCTCATTCGAACCGGCAGCCCCAGTTCCAGAACCCACCAGCCTGGCCCTGCTGGGGAGCGGCCTCGTCGGAGCGTTCGGCGCGATTCGCAAAAAGCTGCGCAAGTAAGCAGTTAAAACAAGACTCAGGTAAAGCCGCTCTTTCGGAGCGGCTTCTTTTTTGCCGCATTGCCTCTTCTGCTTGATAGAAACTGGCAGCCATACTGGCAAACGTAAAGACCGCTGCTAGTCGTGTGAAATCGCCATCTCTAACAATGTCGGCGGTGTCAAGTTCTCTTCGAGCACACTGCTGCCTGCACTCTTAGAAGAGCGCCATTTCGCTCTCGTGGATGGTTTGCGCTTTTCCAACCTCAGGCTCGCCGATAATCGTGGCGGTCAGGAACTCAGTCCGACCCAACCATCTCTTCGATCACAACCTCGATCATGATTACTTGTGCGAACTCCCCTTTCCGGGGAGCGGGATACCCAATCATTACGTCGGTGATTTACTGCACACCATGGCGATTTCCGGGCTCTCCCGCGTGCGAACCGAGCTTGTGCATCTGGCCGTAGTCGCAGCCCTGGCGCCACATCCAGTACAGATGTACCGCCAGCTTCCGCGCCATCGCTACTTTGGCGATCTTCCGTCCGCGCCGCATGGCGAGATGGAAAAACTTGCTGCGCCACTGCGGTTGGCTGCGCACCGTGACCTGCGCCGCTTCCACCAGCAGATAGCGAAGCAGTGCATTGCCTTGCTTGCTGATATGCCTCAGGCGGCGCCGATCGCCGCTGGACTCCTCCGAGGGAACCAGCCCGACATAGCTGGCGATCTGCTTCCCGCCGTGAAAGCGTTCCGGATTTCCGATCACCAACTCGAAGGCTAGTGCCGTCAGTGGACCGACTCCAGGATGGGTCATCAGCCGCCGCGTCACCGGACGCTTCTCCACTTCCTCTTCCAGTGCTTGTGTCAACTCCTGGATCTTCGGCCTGAGTTGGTCGAACAAGTCGAGCAGGTCTTGCCGCCGTCGGCTGGCCCAGGGAGCCAGTACCAACGATTCCAGTTCGTTGCGACCGGCTGGCCGCCACAGTGCCTTCTTACGCCGCAGGCCTTCGTTAAGCGCTACCACATGCAGCTGATTCATCACCCGGGTGCGCATCTGCACCAGTCGGTGTCGATGCCACAGCAGTTGTCGCAGATCACGATTCTCTGCATCTGCGACCCAGATCCG
>Ga0187776_10000220_pt1 | contig 27725 bp, 24 predicted proteins | sample 0216_BV02_MP12_2_FD_132426 | JGI IMG/M metagenome (GOLD analysis project Ga0187776, IMG submission 132426) | Tropical peat soil microbial communities from peatlands in Department of Meta, Colombia - 0216_BV02_MP12_20_MG | ecosystem: Environmental > Terrestrial > Soil > Wetlands > Peat | place...
ATCGCCGACCTCATCGCCTGGGGGGCGATCGGCGCGCGCACCACGGAGAGCCAGACGCACCGCCAGCTCGCCTCGGGCCTGTCGTGCCCCGTGGGGTTCAAGAACGGCACCGACGGCAACATCCGCATCGCGGTGGACGCGATCAAGGCGGCGAGCGCCCGCCACCACTTCATCTCCGTGACCAAGTCGGGCCACGTCGCCGTGTTCAAGACCGCCGGCAACGAGGACTGCCACGTGATCCTGCGCGGCGGCACGAAGCCCAACTACGACGCCGCGAGCATCGAGGCGGCCTGCCGCGAGCTCGCCTCGGCGGGCCTCGCGCAGCACGTGATGGTGGATTTGTCCCACGCCAACTCGCAGAAGCAGTTCCGCCGGCAGCTCGAGGTGGGCGCGGACGTGGCGCGCCAGCTCGCCGGCGGCGAGCGCCGCATCATCGGCGTGATGGCCGAGAGCCACATCAACCCGGGGCGGCAGGACCTGCGGCCCGGCAAGCCCCTCGAGTACGGCGTGTCGATCACCGACGCCTGCCTCGGGTGGGACGACACGGTGGCGCTGCTCGACGCGCTCGCCGAGGGCGTGAGGAAGCGGCGCCTCGCCGCGGAGGACTGACATGAATCCCAGACCCGAATCGAAGTCGCCGCCCGCCTCCCAGGTCGCGGTGGTGGGACGCACCGACGACCTGCGCATCGGCGCGGTGCGCGCGCTGATCCCGCCGCAGCTCCTGCTCGAGGAGCTGCCCGTGGATGCGGCGGCGCTCGCCACCGTGTCGAACGCGCGCCATGCGGTGCACCGCGTGCTGCACGGCGCCGACGACCGGCTGCTCGCGGTCGTGGGGCCCTGCTCGATCCACGACTCGGAGGCCGCGCTCGAGTACGCGCGCCGCCTTGCCGCGGCCGCGGCGCGCCACGAGGCGGACCTGCTCGTCGTGATGCGCGTGTACTTCGAGAAGCCGCGCACCACGGTCGGCTGGAAGGGCTTCATCAACGACCCGCACCTCGACGGGAGCTTCGCGATCAACGAGGGCCTGCGCCTCGCGAGGAAGCTCCTGCTCGAGATCAACCGCCTGGGGCTCCCCTGCGGGACGGAATTCCTCGACCTGCTCTCGCCCCAGTACATCTCGGACCTCATCGCCTGGGGGGCGATCGGCGCGCGCACCACGGAGAGCCAGACGCACCGCCAGCTCGCCTCGGGCCTGTCGTGCCCCGTGGGGTTCAAGAACGGCACGGACGGCTCCGTCAAGGTGGCCGTCGACGCGCTGCGCGCCGCGGCCGCGCCCCACGCGTTCATGGGCATGACCAAGACCGGCCAGGCCGCGATCTTCGAGACCGTCGGCAACGAGGACTGCCACGTGATCCTGCGCGGCGGCGCGAAGCCCAACTACGACGCGGCGAGCGTCGAGGCGGCGGCGCGGGAGCTCGCGGCCGCGGGGCTCGCCGCGCACCTCATGATCGACTTCTCCCACGCGAACTCCTCGCGCCGCTACGAGCGGCAGGTGGAGGTGGCCGCCGACGTGGGGCGCCAGATCGCCGCGGGCGACGAGCGCATCGTGGGCGTCATGGTGGAGAGCCACCTCAACCCGGGCCGCCAGGACCTCGTGGCGGGCCAGCCGCTCGCCTACGGCGTGTCGATCACCGACGCGTGCATCGGCTGGGACGACACCGAGCGCGTGCTCGACACCCTCGCCGCCGCGGTGCGCCAGCGCCGCCTCGCGCGCAGCGAATGAAGGCGAAATCCGAGTTCCGCATCCTCGGCCGCCGCGAGGGCAACGAGGAGTCGGTCCGCTTCAGCTGCAAGGGCGTCGATTTCCACCAGGACTGCTTCCACGTGGTCGCGGGGCTCAACGCCGTGGACACGCGCGAGTTCACCGAGCGCACCTTCCGCGCGCTCAAGGAGGCGGGACAGGTGTGCGCCCGCATGGGCGCGTACAAGCCCCGCACCAGCCCCTATTCGTTCCAGGGCTACGGCAAGCAGTGCCTGCCCTACGTCTTCGAGCTCGCGGGCAAGTACGGCATCCGCGTGATCTCGATGGAGGTCACGCGCGACGAGCACGTGGACGAGATCCGCGCGGCGCTCGCCGAGACGGGCGAGCCCACGGGCGTCATGCTCCAGATCGGCACGCGCAACACCCAGAACTTCGAGCTCCTGAAGACCGTGGGCAGCCAGCGGGACTTCCCGATCCTTCTCAAGCGCGGCTTCGGCATCACGCTGCACGAGTCGCTGCTCGCCGCCGAGTACATCGCCGCCTCGGGCAACCGCGACATCGTGTTCTGCCTGCGCGGGATGAAGACGAATTTCGGCGACCCGCACCGCAACCTCGTCGACTTCGCCCACGTGCCGGTCGTCAAGCGCCTCACGCGCATGCCGGTGTGCGTCGACCCGTCGCACTCGGTGGGCCTGCGCGGCGCCTCTCCCGACGGCATCGAGGACATCTTCCACGCCGCCGCGCAGGGCATCGTCGCGGGCGCGAACCTCGTGCTCACCGACATCCACCCCGAGCCGCGCAAGGCGCTGGTGGACGGCTCGCAGGCGCTCACGCTCGAGGAGCTGCCCGCCTTCCTCGACGACTGCGCCGTCGCCCGCGAGGCCTACCTCAAGCGCCGTGCCCTGCGCGAGGGCAAGGCGTGAATCCGCCGATGAACGCCGATAAACGCAGATAGGGTTTCCGTAGTGCGGCGGCACCTTCGTCCAGTCGGGCAATTCGCCTCGATGGCCATGGGGCCTTCGCGGCGTTCATCGGCGTTCATCGGCGGACTCCTCGCCGTTTGCTTGACCGTGTCCGCCGCCGCCGCCGCGGCGGGTATCGCGCTGAAGGACGACCTGGGGCGCACGGTCGAGCTCGCGCGCCCGGCGCAGCGCATCGTGACGCTCGCGCCCTTCCTCACGGAGCTCGCGTTCTCCGCGGGGGCCGGGCCGCGCGTGGTGGGGGCGAGCGCGTACAGCGACTATCCCCCGCAGGCCCGGACGCTGCCCCGGGTCGCCACCGCCGCGGGCCTTTCCCTCGAGCGGCTCGCCGCCCTGCGCCCCGACCTCGTGCTCGCGTGGGAGGACGGCGTGCGCCCGGAGGAGGTCGAGCGCATCGCGCGGCTCGGGACCGCGGTGTTCGTCGCCCGGGCGCGCACGCTCGCCGACGTGCCGCGGCTGCTCGCCGCGATCGGGGCGCTCACGGGCGAGGACACGCGCGCGGCCGCCGAGGGCTACGAGGCGAAGCTCGAGCGCCTGCGCGCGACCTATGCCGGCCGGCCGCCGGTCGAGGTCTTCCTCGAGATCTGGCACCGCCCGCTCACGACGATCTCCGGGCGCCACTTCATGAACGAGGCGCTCGCGATCTGCGGCGCGCGCAACGTCTTCGCGGGCCTGCCCGGGGTCGCGCCCGAGGTGTCGTGGGAGGCGCTCTACGCCCGCGACCCCGAGGCGATCGTGGGGATCGGCTCGGCGGAGTCGGCGAGCGCCTTCCGCGCCGAGTGGCGATCGCACGCGACGCTTTCCGCGGTGCGCGGAGGGCGCCTCGCGTTCGTCGATCCCGACCGGCTGCAGCGCCCGACCCTGCGCACGCCCGACGGCATCGCCGAGCTCTGCGCGGCGGTGGACGCGCTGCGCCCGCGCGCTCGCCAGCGCCTCAGGATCCCTCGACCTCGCCGCCGGGGCGCCAGATCGTTTCGGGAGTGCCCTCGGACGCGTTGATGGTGCGGGCCGCGAGGAAGAGCAGGTCGGAGAGGCGGTTCAGGTACTTGAGGCTCAGGCTCGAGACGGTCTCCACGGCGGCGAGCGCCACCAGGGAGCGCTCCGCCCTGCGGCAGACCGCGCGCGCGTAGTGGCACGCGGCTCCCGCGCGAGTCCCGCCGGGGAACACGAAATCGCGCAGCGGCGGAAGCGGCTCGCGCAGGCTCTCGAGCTTGCGGTCGAGGCGCTCCACGTGCGCGTCCCAGAGCGCGGAACGGCCCGGGATGCACACCTCGCCCCCGAGGTCGAAGAGGTCGTTCTGGACCGAGAGGAGCAGCACGCGGATCTCCTCGGGCATGGGCTCGGCGAGCGCGCAGCCGATCGCCGAGCTCAGCTCGTCGATGTTGCCCATCGCCTCCACGCGCAGCGCGTCCTTGCGCACGCGGCTGCCGTCGCCGAGGCCCGTGGTGCCGTCGTCCCCGGTGCGGGTCGCGATCTTCGTGAGCCGGTTCGCCATGCCCGCATTGTAACGTCGGCTGCTATGATGCGGGCGTTCACCGGGGATTGCGCCGCGACGTGAAGACGAGTTTCCTGGATTTCGAGCAGCCCATCGCCGAGCTCGAGCAGAAGATCGAAGAGCTGCGCTTCGTGCAGGACGACAGCGCAGTGGACATCTCCCAGGAGATCGAGCGGCTGTCGAAGAAGAGCCGGGAGCTCACGAAGGACATCTACGGCAAGCTCTCCGCCTGGCAGATCTCGAAGGTCGCGCGCCATCCGCAGCGTCCCTACACGCTCGACTACGTCGCCGCGATCTGCACGGACTTCGAGGAGATGCACGGCGACCGCGCGTTCGCCGACGATCCCGCGATCGTGGGCGGGCTCGCGCGCTTCAACGGCCGCAGCGTCATGGTGATCGGGCACCAGAAGGGCCGCGACACCAACGACAAGATCTACCGCAACTTCGGCATGCCGCGCCCCGAGGGCTACCGCAAGGCGCTGCGCCTCATGAGGCTCGCGGAGAAGTTCGGGGTGCCGCTCGTCACGTTCGTGGACACGCCCGGCGCCTACCCGGGCATCGGCGCCGAGGAGCGCGGCCAGTCGGAGGCGATCGGCCGCAACCTCTACGCGATGGCGGGCCTGCGCGTGCCGGTCGTGGTGTGCGTGATCGGCGAGGGCGGCTCGGGCGGCGCGCTCGCGATCGCGGTGGGCGACGTGACGCTCATGATGCAGTACGCGACCTACTCCGTGATCTCGCCGGAAGGCTGCGCCGCCATCCTGTGGAAGAGCGTGGAGAACGCGCTCGAGGCCGCCGAGAGCCTCGGCATCACGGCGCCGCGCCTCAAGACCCTGGGCCTCGTGGACAAGGTCGTGCCGGAGCCGCTCGGCGGGGCGCACCGCGACCCCGCGGAGGCCGCCAAGCACCTGAAGAAGGCGATCCAGGACGGCCTGCGCGCCCTGGGCGATCTGTCTCCCGAGCAGCTGCTCGAGCGCCGCCAGGAGCGGTGGGTGAACTACGGCAAGTTCCGGCTGGCGGCCGAGTAGGGTGCGGCGCCGGGCCGGGTCGGCGCTATCCTTGGGTCCATGGACCTCGAAGCACACCTCGGCGCGCGGCTGGAAGCGGCGCTCGCTCGCGGGACTGCGATCTGCGTAGGGCTGTCGGGGGGACTCGACTCCATGGTGCTGCTGGATCTCCTCGCGCGCGCGGGGCCGGCGCGCGGCCATCGCGTGAGCGCCGTGCACGTGCACCATGGGCTCAGCCCGAACGCAGACGACTGGGCCGCGGCGTGCGCGGCCGCGTGCGCGCGCCTCGGCGTGGCGCTCGACGTGCGGCGCGTGAGCGTGGAGCGCGGCGCGCCGGAGGGCCTGGAGGCGGCCGCCCGCGCGGCGCGTTACGCGGCGTACGCCGCGCGCCCCGAGCCCGTCGTCGCGCTCGCCCACCACCTCGACGACCAGGCCGAGACGCTGCTGCTGCAGCTGCTGCGCGGCACGGGAGTGAAGGGCGCGGCCGGCATGCCGGAGTTGCGCGCGCTGTCGGGATCGGCCGTGGCCCTCTTCCGTCCGCTGCTCCCGATCGCGCGTTCCGAGCTTCGCGCCCATGCCGTGCGGCGGGGCATCGCGTGGGTCGAGGACGAGTCCAACGCTTCGAAGGCGCACGACCGCAACTTCCTGCGCCACGAGGTCGCCCCGCGCCTGGACGCGCGCTTCGCGGGCTGGCGCGAGGCGCTCGCGCGCTTCGCGCGCCACGCGGCGAGCGCCGAGGAGCTGCTCGGCGAGCTCGCTCACGTCGACGGCGCGCCCCGCCGGCCGGGCGAGGGCTTGCGCGTGGACGGGCGGCTCGAAGGCGCGCGCCGCGCGAACGCGCTGCGCGCTTTCCTCGCGCTCGAGGGCCTGCCCATGCCCACGGAGCCGCGGCTCGCGGAAATGGCGCGCCAGCTCTACGAGGCGCGCGACGACGCACGCATCCGCATCGGGCACGGCGGGGCGATGCTCGTGCGCCACCGCGGCCTCGTGCACGTCGCCGGCGGCCTCGAGGCGGGCGCGCCCGAAGGGACGGCGTGGCGGGTCGATTGGCGCGGCGAGCCCGACGTCGACCTGGGACCGGGGCGCGGGCGCGTGCGCTTCGAAAGCGCCGTGGGCGCTGGGTTGGGAGCGGGAGCGCTCGGGGGCGCGGACTGGCACTTCGCGCCGCGGCGCGGCGGGGAGCGCTTCCGGCCCGATGCAGGGCGGCCCAGCCGCACCCTCAAGAACCTGCTGCGGGAAGCGGCGGTGCCGGAATGGCAACGCGCGCGCCTGCCGCTGCTCTTCCAGGGCGGGCGACTCGCGTGGGTCCCCGGCATCGGCGTGGCGGCGGAATTTTCCTGCGCGCCGGGTGCCCCGGGCCTCGTGCCGGCGTGGCATCCCGCAGCGCCGGAATGCGCGCCCGACTAGTCGGGCCGAATCCGGCTGTGATAGAATGAAAAGCTAAATTTTTCATAAATTTAGCGGGGAAAACATGGCGTTGGAGCGCACCCTCTCGATCATCAAGCCGGATGCCGTCGCGAAGAACGTGATCGGGGAGATTTACGCGCGGTTCGAGAAGGCCGGCCTCAAGATCGTCGCGGCGAGGATGGCGCGGCTGTCGCGCAACGAGGCCGAGGGCTTTTACGCCGTCCACAGAGGGCGCCCGTTCTTCGGGGACCTCGTGGAATTCATGATCTCGGGGCCGGTGATGATCCAGGTGCTCGAGGGCGAGGGCGCGATCCAGAAGAACCGCGACCTCATGGGGGCCACCGACCCGAAGAAGGCCGCCCGGGGCACGATCCGCGCCGACTACGCCCAGTCGATCGACGCCAACGCGGTGCACGGCTCGGACGCGCCCGGGACGGCCGCCACCGAGATCGCCTATTTCTTCGCGCAGAGCGAGATCCATTCGCGATAGCGCATGAGCGAGCGCGCGAACCTCCTCGACTTCACGCTTCCCCGCCTGACGGAGTGGCTCGCCGCGCGGGGCGAGAAGCCGTTTCGCGCGCGCCAGCTCTTCCGCTGGATCCACGTGCACGGCGTCGCGGACTTCGAGGCCATGACCGATCTCGCGAAGTCGCTGCGCGAGAAGCTCGCCGCAGCGGCCGAGGTGCGCCCGCCCGCGATCCTCTCGGAGCAGCGCTCCGCCGACGGCACGGTGAAGTGGCTCTTCGACGTGGGTGTGGGCAACGGCATCGAGACGGTCTTCATCCCCGAGGAGGACCGCGGCACGCTGTGCGTGTCCTCGCAGGTGGGCTGCGCCCTCGGGTGCACGTTCTGCTCGACCGGCCGCCAGGGCTTCAACCGCGACCTGCGCGTCGCGGAGATCGTGGGCCAGCTGTGGGTCGCGAACCGGCGTTTGCGCGAGATGCAGGCCGAGGGCGGCCCGGGCCTTTCGCGCCTGGCGCCGGGCGAGGCTGCGGGCCCGCCGCCGCGGCCCGTCACCAACGTCGTGATGATGGGCATGGGCGAGCCGCTCAACAACTTCGAGCCCGTCGTGGAGGCGATGTCGGTCATGCTCGACGACCACGGCTACGGGCTTTCGCGCCGCCGCGTGACGCTGTCCACCTCGGGCGTCGTGCCGCAGATCCGCCGGCTCAAGGAGCGGCTCCCCGTCGCGCTCGCCGTGAGCCTGCACGCGCCCAGCGACGCGATCCGCAGCCGCATCATGCCGGTGAACGACGCCTATCCGATCGCGGAGCTCCTCGCGGCCTGCCGCGACTACCTCGAGGCCGCCCCGCGCGACTTCATCACGTTCGAGTACGTGATGCTCGGAGGCGTGAACGACGCGCCGGAGCACGCGCGCGAGCTCGCGAGGCTGCTCGCCTCCGTGCCGTCCAAGGTGAACCTGATCCCGTTCAACCCGTTCCCCGATTCGGGCTTCGAGGGATCGGACCCGGAGCGCGTGAGGCGCTTCCAGAAGATCCTGATCGAGGCGGGATACGTCGCGACCGTGCGCAAGACGCGCGGCGACGACATCGACGCGGCCTGCGGCCAGCTCGCCGGCCAGGTCGTGAACCGCATGAAGCCCCGGCCCGTCCGGGTCCATCCTCATTCCGCGAGGCCATGATGCGCATTCCTTCCCCAGCCCTTGCGGTGCTCGCACCGCTCGCCGTGGCGCTCCTCGCCGGGTGCGTCAGCCAGAACAGCGTCGAGTCGCATCCGGTGACCGAAAGCCAGATGGCGACCGCCCACCGGCGCGCCGAGGTCCACACCGCGCTCGCCGGCGAGTACTTCTCGCGCGGCAACTTCACCGTGGCGCTGAACGAGACGAAGCTCGCGATCAGGGACGACCCGGGCTACGTGGCCGCGCACAACATGCTGGGCCTGGTGTACATGGAGCTGCGCGAGGACCGCTCCGCGCGGGAATCCTTCGAGCGCGCGCTCTCGCTCGCGCCGAACGACCCCGAGGTGCTGAACAACTACGGGTGGTTCCTCTGCACGCGCGGCGAGACGGACCGCGCCATGGGCATGCTGCAGCGCGCCTCGAGCGATCCGCTGTATCCCACGCCCGAGAAGGCGTACCTCTCGACGGGCCTGTGCCTGCGGCGCATGCACAAGGACGACGAGGCCGAGAAGTACCTGCGCCGCGCCGTGGCGATCCGTCCCAACCTCATCGGCGCGCTCTACAACCTCGCGGCGATCGACTACGAGCGCGGCGCCTACAAGGAGGCGGAGGAATACCTCAACCGCTACATGCGCCTGTTCATGGAGCCGCCGCTCGACGGGCTCGTGCTCGGGGTGCAGATCGCGCGCGCCACCAAGGACCAGGCTTCCGAGCAGAGCTACCTGGTGCAGCTGCGCCGCCGGTTCCCGGACGCGCCCCAGACGCGCGAGCTCGCCGAGAAGCGCCCCTAGAGGCCCGTGGACGTCGCAGCCGACAATCCCGGCAACGGCGGGCGACGAACGCTCGGCGAGCGGCTCGCCGCCGAGCGCGAGCGCCAGGCCCTGTCGCGGGCCGACGTCGCGCAGCGGCTGCACATGAGCCCCTGGCAGATCGAGGCGCTCGAGGTCGGCGACTACCAGCGCCTGCCGAAGGGCACGTTCCTGCGCGGCTTCGTGCGCAACTACGCGAAGCTGCTGGGCCTCGCGCCCGACGAGGCGCTCGCCCTCCTCGCCGAGGGCGCGCCGCGCCAGTCGTCCCCGGGCATCGTGGTGCCCACGCAGAACATCCGCTTCGATCCCCTGGGCGAGCGCCTCTCGAGCCCGTACGTGAAGGCGGCGGCGCTCGCCGTGGTCGCGGTGTCGATCGGATTCGCCGCGATGTACTGGGCGATGTTCGTGCGCCCCGCGACCTCCAGGGTTCACAAGGCGACGACGGCCACGCAGGCCCCCGCGGCGCCGGCGCCCGCGGCGCCCCGGGTCGCTGCGCCCACCAACTCTCCCGCGCCGGGCCCGGCCGCCACGCCGCCGGCGGCATCGGCACCCGCCGCCTCGCCGTCGCCCGCGAGCGTGCCGCCCGCCGCCGCGAAGGCGAGCCCGGCGCCCGCCGACGGGGCCGCCGGCGAGGCCCAGCCGGCGCCCGCGAAGGCGCCCGTGAAGGCCGGCGCCAAGCTCGTCCATTTCCACTTCGCAGGCGACTCGTGGGTGGAGGTGCGCGACGCCCGCGGCAAGGTGATCTTCCAGCGGCTCAACGCCGCCGGCACCGAGGCGGAGGTCGCGGGACGCCCGCCCCTCGACGTGGTGGTGGGCAACGCGCCCGAGGTGCAGGTCACCTACGACGGGCGCGACTTCCCGCTGGAGCCGCACACCAACGTGGCCGTCGCCCGGTTCACGCTCGAATAGCCATCGCCCTCCCATGACCCCCCGACGCCCCTCACGCCCCGTGCGCGTCGCCGACAAGGTGATCGGCGGCGACGCGCCCATCCTCGTGCAGTCGATGACCAACACCGACACCGAGGACGCCGAGGCGACGGCGCGGCAGGTCGCCTCCCTCGCGCGCGCCGGCTCCGAGATCGTGCGCATCACCGTGAACACGCTCGAGGCCGCGCGCCAGGTGCCGGCGATCCGCGCCCGGCTCGAGCAGATGGGCGTCGAGGTGCCGCTGGTGGGCGACTTCCACTTCAACGGCCACAAGCTCCTCGCGCAGGTGCCCGAGTGCGCGGTGGTGCTCGACAAGTACCGCATCAACCCGGGCAACGTGGGCCACGGCTCGAAGCGCGACGAGCAGTTCGCGACCCTGGTCGAGAAGGCGATCGAGCACGGCAAGCCCGTGCGCATCGGCGTGAACTGGGGCTCGCTCGACCCCGAGCTCCTCGCGCGCATGATGGACGAGAACCATCGCCTCGCCCGGCCGCTCGAGGTCGAGGAGGTGATGCGCGAGGCGCTGGTGGTCTCGGCCCTCGAGAGCGCCGCGAAGGCGCGCGAGATCGGCCTTCCCGCCGAGCGCATCGTGCTCTCGTGCAAGGTGTCGGCCGTGCAGGACCTGATCCGCGTCTACCGCGCGCTCGCCGCGCGCTGCGACTACGCGCTGCACCTGGGCCTCACGGAGGCGGGCATGGGCACGAAGGGCATCGTCGCCTCGACGGCGGCGATCGGCGTGCTCCTCCAGGAAGGCATCGGCGACACCATCCGCGTCTCGCTCACGCCCGAGCCGGGCGGGGACCGCACGCGCGAGGTCGTGGTCGCCCAGGAGATCCTGCAGACGATGGGGCTGCGCTCGTTCGCGCCGATGGTCTCCGCGTGCCCCGGCTGCGGGCGCACGACGAGCACGTTCTTCCAGGAGCTCGCCGACCGCATCCAGGGGTACCTGCGCAGCCAGATGCCCGCGTGGCGCGCGCGCTACCCCGGCGTCGAGGAGATGCACGTGGCGGTGATGGGCTGCGTCGTGAACGGGCCCGGCGAATCGAAGCTCGCGGACATCGGCATCTCGCTCCCCGGCTCCGGGGAGAAGCCCGTGGCGCCGGTGTACGTGGATGGGAAGAAGACCGTGACCCTCAAGGGCGAGCGCATCGCCGAGGAGTTCCAGGCGATCGTCGAGCGCTACGTGCAGGAGCGCTACGCCCCCGGCGCCGGTGGCGCGGCCGGGCGGCCCCGCAGGACGATCTCGATCCAGGAAATCGGCTCGTGACGCGCAAGATCCAGGGAATCCGCGGCATGGAGGACGTGCTGCCGGATCGCACCCCGCTGTGGCAGAAGCTCGAGGACGCGACGCGCGAGGTCCTCGAGCTCTACGGCTACCGCAACGTGCGCACGCCCGCGGTCGAGCCGATGACGCTGTTCGTGCGCGGGCTGGGCGAGGTCACCGACATCGTCGAGAAGGAGATGTACGTCTTCGAGGACCGCAACGGCGAGAGCCTCGCGCTCCGGCCCGAGGCGACCGCGGGCATCGTGCGCTCGGCGATCGAGCACAGCTTCCTCTACAACGGCCCGCTGCGCGTGTGGACCGCCGGGCCCATGTTCCGCTACGAGCGGCCGCAGAAGGGCCGCCAGCGGCAGTTCCACCAGTTCGACGTCGAGGCGCTCGGCTTCGAGGGGCCGGACGTGGACGCCGAGCAGGTCGTGATGCTCGCGCGCTTGTGGCGGCGGCTGGGGCTGGAAGGCGTGGAGCTGCACGTGAACTCGATCGCCGACGCGCCCGACCGCCGGGCGCACCGCGCGACGCTCGTCGCGTACTTCGAGAAGCACGCCGAGCTGCTCGACGAGGACGCGCGGCGGCGCCTGCACACGAACCCGCTGCGCATCCTCGACTCCAAGAACCCCGCGATGCAGGAGATGATCGAGGGCGCGCCGCGCCTGCTCGACCACCTCGGGGAGGCGGCCGCGCAGCACTTCGAGCAGTTCAAGTGGCTGCTCGAGTCGGCGGGGCTCGCGTACACGGTGAACCCGCGCCTCGTGCGCGGGCTCGACTACTACAACCGCACCGTGTTCGAGTTCGTCTCGCCGCACGTCGGCGCGCAGTCCACGATCGCCGGCGGGGGGCGCTACGATGCGCTCTTCGAGCAGCTGGGCGGCAAGCCCACGCCGGCCTGCGGCTTCGGCATGGGCGTCGAGCGCGTGCTGCTCGCGATGGCGGCGGCGGGCGTGGAGGCGGCCGCGCGCCTGGACGTCTTCGTCGTGCACTCGGGCGAGGCGGCGGAGCAGGCGGCGTGGCAGCTCGCCGAGCAATGGCGCGACGCGGGACGCAGCGTCGTGCTGGGCGCGGGGGGCAGCTTCAAGTCGCAGATGAAGAGGGCGGACGCGAGCGGCGCCCGCTACGCGGTGATCATCGGCGACGATGAGGTGAGCTCGAAGCGCGTCACCCTCAAACCGCTTCGCGGCGGCGGCGAGCAGAGGACGCTCGACCCGCGCGAAGCCCTCCAGGAAGTGAGCTAGGGAATGGCCGGATCGTACGATTTCGAGGAGCAGGAACGCATCGCGGAGCTGAAGGCCTGGTGGGAGGACAACCGCTGGTACGTGATCGGGGCCCTGGCCGCCGCGGTGATCGCCTTCGCCGGGTATCGCGGCTGGACGTGGTGGAGGCACCGCGAGGACGAGGACGCGGCCGCCATGTTCCAGCCCGTCGCGCAGGCGATGAAGAACGACCCGAAGAAGGTCGCGGCCCTCGCCCAGCCGCTCATCGACAAGCACCCGGGCTCCTACTTCGCCTCGGAAGCGGCGCTCGCCGCGGCCAAGGCGGCGTTCGACGCCGGCGACCTCGACGAGGCGCGCAGGCGGCTCGAGTGGGTCATGAACCACGGCTCCGAGGAGCACCGCGGCATCGCGCGCGTGCGCCTCGCGGCGGTGCTGCTCGACCAGAAGAAGTACGACGAGGCGCTCAAGGTGCTCGACGGCAACCGCGACGAGGCCTACGCGCCGCTCGCCGCCGACATGCGCGGCGACATCATGCTCGCCCAGGGGCGCCTGGACGAGGCGCGCGCCGCCTACAAGCTCGCCGTCGAGAAGGCCGGCCCCGGCGATCCGGTGCGCGGCATCGCTTCGACGAAGCTCGAGGCGCTGGGGGGCGCATGAGGCTCGCCCGCCTGGCGCTGCTCGCGCCGCTTGCGCTCGCCGCGGCCTGCGGGGCCTACAACCCCCTCGTCTGGATCGGCGTGAAGAGCCTGCCCGCCCATCCGCCGACGCCGCTCGCCCCCTTCAACGAGAAGGTGCGGCTGCGCGCGGCCTGGCACGCGGAGGTCGGCAAGTCCGCGGGCTACCACCTGCGCCCCGCGATCGAGGCGGGCAAGGTCTACGCGGCCTCCGCCGAGGGCGTGATCTCGGTGCTCGCGGAGGACGACGGGCGCGTGCTCGCGCGCTTCGAGACCCACAAGCCCATCACCGGGGGAGTCGAGGCGAACGAAGGGCGCGTCTTCGCGGGCACGCTCAAGGGGGAGGTGCTCGCGTTCGACGGGTCGGGCAAGAGCCTGTGGACCGCCTCGGTCGACGGCGAGGTGCTCGCGCCGCCGTCGGTGTCGCGCGACATCGTCGTCGTGCGCACTTCCGACGGGCGCATCTTCGCGTTCTCCGCGCTCGACGGAAAGCGCCTCTGGGTCTACCAGCGGCTCACCCCGCCGCTGCTGCTGCGCAGCTCGGCGGGCGTGATCGCGATCGGGCGCGACGTCGTGGCGGGCTACCCGAACGGCAAGCTCATCGCCCTCGACATCGACGACGGAAAGCTCACCTGGGAGGCGACGGTGGCGCTGCCCAAGGGCGCCACCGAGCTCGAGCGCATCGCCGACGTCGCGGGGCTCCCGGTGATCGACGGGGGCGACGTGTGCGCGGCCGCCTACCAGGAGAAGGTGGCGTGCTTCGAGATCGCCACCCGCAACCTCCTGTGGTCGCGCGACCTGTCGAGCTCCAAGGACCTCGCGGTCGACGAGAAGAACCTCTACATGGTCGACGATGCGGGCGCCGTGCACGCGTTCGACAAGAAGACCGGGGCGAGCGTGTGGAAGCAGGACAAGCTCCTGTACCGCCACCTCACCCCGCCCGCGGTCTACGACCGCAAGGTCGTGGTGGGCGACGGAGAGGGCTACGTGCACGTGCTTTCCCCCGAAGACGGGTCCATCATCGGCCGGGGCTACAGCGACGGCACGGCCATCGTCTCGCTGGTTCCGGGGCTCTCGGCGCTGTTCGCGCAGACCGCGGGAGGGGCGCTCATCGCGGTCCGCTACTAGGCCTTGAAGCCCACCCTCGTCCTCGTCGGGCGACCGAACGTCGGCAAGTCGACGCTCTTCAACCGCCTCACGCGCTCGCGCGACGCGCTCGTGGCCGATCTCCCGGGCCTCACGCGCGACCGGCACTACGGCCAGGGGCGCCTGGGCGACAAGCCCTTCATCGCGGTGGACACCGGCGGCTTCGAGCCGGTCGCGAAGGAGGGAATCCTGTCGGAGATGGCGCGCCAGGCCCGCGAGGCGATCGCCGAGGCCGACGTGATCGTCTTCATGACCGACGCCCGCACGGGCCTCACGCCCCAGGACCGGCGCATCGCCCAGCAGCTTCGCGAGGCGCACGCCCCGGTGCTCGTCGCGGTGAACAAGGCCGAGGGCATGCGCGAGGAGCTCGTCACGGCGGAGTTCCACGAGCTCGCCCTGGGCGAGCCCCATGCGATCTCCGCCGAGCACGGCGACGGGGTGCGCGAGCTGCTCGACGAGGCGCTCGCCGGCTTCGAGGCCCACGAAGAGGAGGAAGCCCCGCCGGACCATCCGCGGGTCGCCATCGTGGGCCGTCCCAACGTCGGCAAGTCCACGCTGGTGAATCGGCTGCTCGGGGAGGAGCGGGTGATCGCCTTCGGCGAGCCCGGCACCACGCGCGACGCGATCGAGGTGGAGCTCGAGCGCGACGGGCGCCGCTACACCCTGGTCGACACCGCGGGCATCCGGCGCAGGGGCCGGGTGTTCGAGTCGGTCGAGAAGTTCTCCGTCGTGAAGACGCTGCAGGCGATCGAGCGCGCGAACGTCGTGGTGCTGGTGGTCGACGCCTCGGCCGACATCGCCGACCAGGACGCGCACATCGGGGGCTACATCCTCGAGGCGGGGCGGGCGCTCGTGGTGGCCGTGAACAAGTGGGACGCGGTCGACGCGGACCGCCGCAAGGAGGTGCAGTCCGAGCTCGAGCGCAAGCTCCAGTTCCTGGACTTCGCGCCCTTCGTCCCCATCTCGGCGCTGAAGGGGACCGGCATCCGGCCGTTGCTCGCCGCGGTGGACGTGGCCTTCGCCGCCGCCATGGCGAAGCTGCCCACGCCCCGCCTCACGCGCACGCTCCAGGCGGCGGTCGCCCGGCAGGAGCCGCCCCGGTCCGGGCGCTTCCGGCCGAAGATGCGCTATGCCCACCAGGGCGGCTCGAACCCCCCCGTCATCGTGATCCACGGCTCGGGCCTGGAGGGCGTGCGGGCCCCCTACCGGCGCTACCTCGAGAACGTCTTCCAGAAGGCCTTCAAGCTCGCCGGGACGCCCCTGCGCATCGAGCTGCGCTCGGCGGCGAACCCTTACGAAGGGCGACGCAAGCCCTTGACGGAAAAGCAGGACGCGCAGCGCCGGCGGCGCAAGATCATCTCCAAGCGCCGCTACGGATGAGGCCCCCTTCATGAACTCCCCGCGGCCCCCGCTGTCCGGACAGGTATACTTCCCGAAGCAGGTGAACGGCCCGGCGCAGACCGGGAAACCCGATGGTCCCAAAAGGGGCAGAACAATGAGCAACAAGGGCCAGCTGCTGCAGGACCCGTTCCTCAATACCTTGCGCAAGGAGCACGTTCCCGTCTCGATCTACCTGGTGAACGGCATCAAGCTCCAGGGCCAGATCGAATCGTTCGACCAGTACGTCGTGCTCCTCAAGAACACCGTGACCCAGATGGTCTACAAGCACGCCATTTCCACGGTGGTCCCGGCACGGCCGGTGTCGGTCCCGCTTGAGCATTCCCAGGAATCCTGAGCGCACGCGCGCCGTCCTCGTAGCCCTCGACATCGGTCGTCCCGCGAAGGCCGGGGAACGGGCCGAGGAGGCCGCGCGCCTGGTCGACAGCGCCGGGGCGGAGGTGGTCGAGGTGATCCGCGGCCGGCGCGACCGCCCCGACGCCGCGACCTTCGCGGGCTCCGGGAAGGTCGACGAGATCCGCATGGCGCTGCGCGAGCACCGCGCCGACGTGGTCGTCTTCGACCAGGCGCTCTCGGCCGCCCAGGTGCGCAACCTCGAGCGCTCGCTCGCCGACGGCGGCCCCGGGGTGCGCGTCTTCGACCGCACGGACGTGATCCTCGAGATCTTCGCGCAGCGCGCCCGCTCGCACGAGGGCAAGCTCCAGGTGGAGCTCGCCCGCCTCGAGCACCTGTCCACGCGCCTCGTGCGCGGGTGGACGCACCTCGAGCGCCAGCGCGGCTCGCTCGGCAAGACCGGCGGGCCGGGCGAGAAGCAGATCGAGCTCGACCGGCGCATGATCGGCGAGCGCGTGAAGCGCCTGCGCGAGAAGATCCGCAAGGTGGGCAAGGTGCGCGCGACCCAGCGGGCCGGCCGCGCGCGCTCCGGGGTGCTCAAGGTGGCGCTGGTGGGCTACACGAACGCGGGCAAGTCGACGCTCTTCAACCGCCTCGCGCGCTCCGATGCCTACGTCGCCGACCAGCTCTTCGCGACCCTCGACACCACCACGCGGCGCGTGTACCTGGCGGATGGCGCGACGATCGCGCTCTCCGACACCGTGGGCTTCATCCGCGACCTGCCCCACGCCCTCGTGGATGCGTTCCGCGCGACCCTCGAGGAGACGGTCCAAGCCGACCTCCTGCTGCACGTGGTCGACAGCGCGAGCCCGCGGCGCGACGAGCAGATCGAGGCGGTGAACACGGTGCTCGCCGAGATCGGCGCCTCCGACGTGCCCCAGATCCTGGTCTATAACCAGATCGACCGCGTCCCGGGCCTCGCCCCCGAGGTCGTCCGCGACGCGTGTGGTAAGATCTTGAATATCAAGGTGAGTGCGGCCACGGGCGCGGGGATCGAAGCGCTGCGGGAAGCGCTCGCGGACGCCGCGCGCGAGCCCCTGCCGGGTTCGCTCGCCACCGCCGCCTGAAGAGTTCCTCCCATGCCTCCGAACGAGCCCCAGTGGGGAAAGAAGGATAACGAGGGTCCGCCCGACCTCGACGAGACCCTGAGGAAGCTGCAGCAGAAGATCGCCGAGCTCCTCGGGCTGCGTCGCCGCGGCGCGCCTCCCCCGGGGGCGACCGGCGGCGGGGGCGGCACGGGACATCACGGGGGCGCGTGGGGCGGCGGCATGGCGGCGGTGACCCTGCTGGTCGTCGCCGTGTGGGTCGGCAGCGGCTTCTACATCGTGGACGAGGGCAAGCGCGGCGTGGTGCTGCGCTTCGGGCGGTACGTCGAGACCACCATGCCCGGCGCGCACTGGCACATCCCGTATCCCGTCGAGAGCGTCCAGGTGGTGGACATCGCGAGCGTGCGTCCCGTCGAGGTGGGCTATCGCGGCACCACGAAGAACCCGCAGCCCAAGGAAGCGCTGATGCTGACCGACGACGAGAACATCGTCGACGTGCAGTTCGCGGTCCAGTACAACATCAAGAGCCCCGAGGACTACCTCTTCAACAACAAGGACCCGGACGAGAACGTGCGCCAGGCCGCGGAAAGCTCGATCCGCGAGGTGGTCGGCAAGAGCAAGATGGACTTCGTGCTTTCCGCCGGCCGCACCGAAGTGGGCGCCGACGTGAAGAGGCTCATGCAGCAGATGCTCGACCGCTACAAGACCGGGATCCAGATCCTTTCGGTCAACATGCAGAACACGCAGGCGCCCGACCAGGTGCTGCCGGCGTTCGAGGACGTTCAACGCGCGAAGCAGGACCGCGAGCGCTTCAAGAACGAGGGGCAGGCCTACGCGAACGACGTCGTGCCCAAGGCGCGGGGCATCGCCGCGCGCCTCGGCGAGGAGGCCGCGGGCTACCGCCAGAGCGTCATCGCCACCGCCCAGGGCGACGCCGCGCGCTTCAAGGAGATCCTCGCCGAGTACGAGAAGGCGCCGGCGGTGACGCGCGAGCGCATGTACCTCGACACGATGCAGCAGATCCTCGCCTCCACGAGCAAGGTCCTCGTGGACCAGAAGACGACGGGGCAGAACCTGCTCTACCTGCCCCTCGACAAGCTGATGCAGCTTTCCTCCCAGTCCCAGGCCGCCCCCGCGACGCCGGCCGCCGCCGAGCCCTCCACGCAGCTGGGTACGCCCGCGGAGACGATGCCCGGGCCGACCGACGTCACCGCGCGGCGCGACGCGCTGCGCTCGCGCGAGCGGGAGTCGCGATGAGGCGCGCCACCTTCATCGTGTTCGGGATCGCGCTCCTCGCGCTGGCGCTCGGCTCGATGAGCATGTACGTCGTGAAGCAGGGCAGGGCCGCGATCAAGTTCCAGTTCGGCGAGGTCGTCGCCGTCGACACGAAGCCGGGGCTGTACTTCCTCGTGCCGCTGGTGCAGAACGTGCGCCTCTTCGACATGCGCATCCAGACGATGGAGCCGCGCGAGGCGGAGCGCTTCCTCACCTCCGAGAACCGCAACGTGCTCGTCGACTCGTTCGTGAAGTGGCGGGTGGAGGATGTGAAGCAGTACTACGTCACCGTGAGCGGCGATCCCGCCAAGGCCGAGGCGCGCCTCGCGCAGACGGTGAACGACGCCCTGCGCGCCGAGTTCGCGAAGCGCACCGTGCACGACGTGGTCTCCGGCGAGCGCGACCAGATCATGAGCACGGTGGCGAGGAAGGTGGACGAGGACGCGCGCCAGATCGGCATCGCCGTGGTCGACGTGCGGTTGAAGCGGGTGGACTTCGTGCCGGACATCAACGCGGACGTCTACCGCCGCATGGAATCGGAGAGGAAGCGCGTGGCGAACGAGCTGCGCGCCACGGGCCAGGCCGAGGGCGAGAAGATCAAGGCCGATGCCGACCGCCAGCGCCAGGTGATCGTGGCCGAGGCCTACCGCGACGCGCAGCGCGTGAAGGGCGAGGGCGACGCGCAGGCCTCGCGCATCTACGCCGAGGCCTTCGGGAAGAACCCCGAGTTCTACAGCTTCTACCGCAGCCTCGAGGCCTACCGCCTGAGCCTGCGCGGCAAGGGCGACGTGCTGGTGCTCGACCCCTCGTCGGACTTCTTCAAGTACCTGAGGTCCCCGGGCCGGGCGAAGCCCCCGGCGCCATGACCGGGATCTTCATCGCGGCGTTCGCCATCATGCTCGTGATCGAAGGCATCCTGCCCTTCACGGCCCCGCGCCTGTGGCGCGACGTGTTCCGCAGGCTCACCGACATGAGCGACGGCCAGATCCGTTTCCTGGGCCTCACGTCCATGATGGCGGGGCTCGTGATCCTCCTCATCTTCCACTAGCCGTGAGACGCTGGCTGCTGCCCGAGCACATCGAGGACGTGCTCCCCGCCGAGGCGCGCGCGATGGAGCGCCTGCGCCGCTCGATCCTCGACCTCTTCGAGGCGAGCGGCTACGAGCTGGTCGCGCCGCCGCTCCTCGAGTACCTCGAGTCGCTGCTCTCGGGCACGGGGCGCGACATGGACCTCGCGACCTTCAAGCTCGTCGACCAGCTCTCGGGCCGCATGGTGGGCGTGCGGGCCGACCACACGCCGCAGGTGGCGCGCATCGACGCGCACCTGCTCAACCGCCAGGGAGTCGCGCGCCTGTGCTACTGCGGGAGCGTCCTGCACACCGTGCCCGCCGGCATGACGAAGATGCGCGAGCCGATCCAGATCGGCGCGGAGCTCTACGGCCACGCGGGCCTGGAGGCCGACGTGGAGGTCGTGCGCCTCATGATCGCGGCGCTGCGGCGCGCGGGCATCGGGCGGCCGCACATCGACATCGGCAACCCCGCGATCTACCGCGCGATGGCCCGCGGCGCCGACGTCGAGCGCGCCGAGTCGCTCTTCCACGCGGTCCAGCTGAAGGACGCGGCGGAGGCGGGGGAGCTCGCCATCCTCACGGAGCTCAACGGTCCGGTGGGGGAAGTCGCAGCGCGCGCCCGGTCGGCGCTTCCGCGGCTGCCCGAGATCGCGCGGGCGCTCGACGCGCTCGAGAACCTCGCGGCGCAGTGCGCGGCGCCGGACGTCGAGCTCTCCGTGGACCTCGCCGAGCTGGGGGGCTTCAACTACGAGAGCGGCATCGTGTTCGCCGCCTTCACGGCGGGCTCGCCCGACGCCATCGCGCGCGGCGGCCGCTACGACGAGGTGGGCGCCTCCTTCGGGCGCGCGCGCCCCGCCACGGGATTCACCATGGACCTGCGGCAGCTCGCCGCGCTCGCTCCGCCGCCGCCGCCGCGGCGCGCGATCCTCGCCCCGGCCGTGGACGATGCCGCGCTGAAGGTCGCGATCGCGCAGCTGCGGGAGGCGGGCGAGATCGTCGTCGAGGACCTGCCGGGGCACGAGGCCGCGCAGGGCGAGCTCGCCTGCGACCGCAGGCTCGAGAAGAAGGAAGGCAAATGGCGCGTAACGTAGTGGTCATCGGCACGCAGTGGGGCGACGAGGGCAAGGGCAAGATCGTCGACTGGCTCACGGACCACGCCTCCGCCGTGGTGCGCTTCCAGGGCGGCCACAACGCCGGCCACACGCTGGTGATCGGCGGGCGCAAGACCATCCTGCGGCTCATCCCCTCGGGCATCCTGCACGGGTCCGTGAAGTGCTTCATCGGCAACGGCGTGGTCGTCTCGCCCCGGGCCCTCGTCGAGGAGATCGACGAGCTCGACAAGCTCGGCGTCGACGTGACGCGGCAGCTGCGCATCTCGGAGGCCTGCGCGCTGATCCTCCCGCACCATATCGCGCTCGACCAGGCGCGCGAGCGCGCGAAGGGCGAGGCCAAGATCGGCACCACGGGGCGCGGGATCGGCCCGGCCTACGAGGACAAGGTGGCGCGCCGCGCGATCCGCATCCAGGACCTCTACGCCCGCGAGCGCTTCGCCGCGAAGCTCGGCGAGGTGCTCGACTACCACAACTTCGTGCTGCGCAACTACTTCAAGGCCGACACGGTGCCGTTCCAGCAGACGCTCGACGAGACCCTCGCCTTGGCCGACCGGCTGAAGCCCATGGTGGGCGACGTCTCCGGCGAGATCAACGCCATCATCCGCGCCGACCAGCCGATCCTCTTCGAGGGCGCGCAGGCGGCGCTCCTCGACGTGGACCACGGCACCTATCCCTTCGTCACCTCGTCGAACTGCGTGGCGGGGCAGGCCGCCGCGGGCGCGGGCGTGGGCCCCGGGCAGCTGCACTACGTGCTGGGGGTCGCCAAGGCCTACGCGACGCGCGTGGGCGCCGGCCCCTTCCCGACGGAACTCGACGACGAGGTGGGCGAGCGCCTGCGGGTGAAGGGCAACGAGTACGGCTCGGTCACCGGGAGGCCGCGGCGCTGCGGATGGTTCGACGCGGCCGCGCTCAAGCGCGCGGTGCAGCTGAACGGCATCTCGGGCCTGTGCATCACGAAGCTCGACGTGCTCGACGGCCTCGACAAGGTGCGCGTGGCCGTGGGCTACAAGGTGGCGGGGGGGACGCGCGACATCCTGCCCGTGGGCGCCGAGGCGCTCGCCATCTGCGAGCCGATCTACGAGGAGCACCCCGGCTGGAAGGAGAGCACCGTGGGGGTGAAGCGCTACGCGGACCTGCCCGCGAACGCCCGGGCCTACCTCGAGCGCCTGGAAGCGCTCGTGGCCGCTCCCATGGCGCTCATCTCGACGGGACCCGACCGGGAGGAGACCATCGTGCTGCGCCACCCTTTCGAGTGAAACCTGGTGCCCAGAAGAGGACTCGAACCTCCACGGTGTTACCCGCCAGTACCTGAAACTGGTGCGTCTACCAATTCCGCCATCTGGGCGCGGAGAACGCGAAATTTTACCCGGCGGGTAGGGGAATGTCCATAAAGACCAAGGACCTGAAGAAGGCCTATCCCACCGAGATCCCGAGCCGCGAGGAGGTTCTGGAGCTGCTCGGCGAGGCGGGCGTTCCGGTGCCGGAGGCCGACCTCCTCGAGCAGCTGAGCGTGCACGGCGAGGCCGAGCGCGAGGGCTTCGAGCGCCGGCTCGCGGCGATGGAGCGCGACGGCGAGATCCTGCGCAACCGCCGCGGCGCGCTGCTCCTTCCCGACAAGGCGGGGCTCATCAAGGGGCGCGTGATCGGGCATCCCGACGGCTTCGGCTTCCTCAAGCCCGAGGACGGCCGCGACGACCTCTTCCTCGGGCCGAAGCAGATGCACAAGGCGCTGCACGGCGACGTGGCGCTCGTGCGCGTGACCGGCGTGGACCGGCGCGGCCGTCTCGAGGGCTCGATCGTGGAGGTGCTCGAGCGCGCGAACCGCCGCGTGGTCGGGCGCGTGTTCATCGAGCACGGGGTCGCGTTCCTCGTGGCGGAGAACAAGCGCATCAGCCAGGACATCCTGATCGTGCCCGACGGGCTCGGCGGCGCCCGGGAAGGGCAGGTGGCCGTGGCCGAGATCGTCGAGCAGCCCACGCGCGACAAGGAGCCCATCGGGCGCGTCGTCGAGGTGCTCGGCAACTACGCCGATCCCGGCATGGAGATCGAGATCGCGCTGCGCAAGCACGACCTGCCGCACGAATGGCCGCAGGCCGCGCTCGAGGCGGCGCGCCGGTTCCCGAAGGCGGTGCCGGCGAAGGACCTCAAGGGCCGGCGCGACCTGCGCAAGCTCCCCTTCGTGACGATCGACGGGGAGACGGCGAAGGACTTCGACGACGCGGTCTACTGCGAGCGCGAGGGAAAGGGCTTCAGGCTCTGGGTGGCGATCGCCGACGTGAGCCACTACGTGCGCCACGGCGAGCCGCTCGACCACGGGGCCTACGAGCGCGGGAACTCGGTGTACTTTCCGCGCCGCGTGATCCCGATGCTGCCCGAGGCCCTCTCGAACGAGCTGTGCTCGCTCAAGCCCCGCGTGGACCGCCTCGTGATGGTGTGCGAGATGGAGGTGAGCGCCGGGGGCGCGGTGCGCGGCTACGAGTTCTATCCGGGCGTGATCCGCTCGCACGAGCGCATGACCTACACGCAGGTCGCCGCCATGATCGAGGGGGTCGAGGAGACCCGGCCCGAGATCGACGAGCTCTACCGCGCCTACAAGGCGCTCGCGCTCGCGCGCGGCAAGCGCGGGGCGATCGACTTCGAGACGGTGGAAGCGCAGATGGTCTTCGACGAGCGCGGCAAGATCGAGCGCATCGTGCCCGTGGAGAGGAACGACGCGCACCGCCTGATCGAGGAGTGCATGCTCGCCGCCAACGTGAGCGCCTCGGACTTCCTCGAGAAGAAGAAGCAGCCCACGCTCTACCGCGTCCACGAGGGGCCCACGCCCGAGAAGCTCGAGGCGCTGCGCGCGATGCTGAAGGACTTCGGGCTCGCGCTCGGCGGGGGAGACGAGCCCCAGGCGCGCGACTACGCGGAGCTGCTGAAGCGCATCCGCGACAAGCCCTACGCCGGGATGCTCCAGACGGTGATGCTGCGCTCGCTCTCGCAGGCGGTGTACAGCCCCGAGAACGTGGGCCACTTCGGCCTCGCCTACGACGCCTACGCGCATTTCACCTCGCCCATCCGGCGCTATCCGGACCTGCTCGTGCACCGGGCCATCAAGGCGGCGCTCGCGGGCAGCCGCTACGAGGCCGGGAACCTCGAGCACGTCGGCGCGCACTGCTCGGAGACCGAGCGCCGCGCCGACGAGGCCACGCGCGACGTCGAGGCGTGGCTCAAGAGCTACTACATGCAGGACCACGTCGGCAGCGAGTTCGCCGGGACCGTCAGCGGCGTCACCAACTTCGGCCTCTTCGTGACCCTCGACGACCTCTACGTGGACGGCCTCGTGCACGTCTCGGACCTCGGCCAGGACTACTTCCAGTTCGACGCGGCCCGCCACATGCTGCGCGGCGAGCGCACGGGCGTGCGCTACCAGCTCGGCGGGCGCGTGCGCGTGAAAGTGGTGCGCGTGAGCCTCGAGCAGGCGAAGATCGACTTCGTGCTCACCGACGAGCACCGGGAACGCGCTCCGGCTCCCGGGGCCGGAGGCCCGCGGCGCGAGCGGCGCAAATCGGGGCTCTTCCGCAGGTGAAGAGCCTCGCCGGCTTCCACGCGGTGACGAGCCGGCTGCGGCAGCGGCCCGGCACCATCCGCGAGATCTACGTCGACGCCGAGCGCCGGGACGCCCGCGCGAAGGACCTGCGGGAGCTCGCGAAGCGCCTCTCGGTGCGCGTGATCGCCGTGGACGCGAAGCGCCTCGACGGCATGGCGGGCGGCGTGCGCCACCAGGGCGTGGTCGCGATGGCCGAGCCCGTCGACATGCCGAAGTTCATCGAGGACGTGCTCGAGGAGCTCGAGGAGCCGCCGCTCCTGCTGGTGCTCGACGGCGTCCAGGACCCGCACAACCTCGGAGCGTGCCTGCGCGTCGCCGACGGGGCGGGCGCCCACGCCGTGATCGCGCCCAAGGACCGCAGCGTGGGGCTCACCGCCGCGGCGATCAAGGTGGCCTCGGGCGCGGCCGAGTCGGTTCCCTACATCGTGGTGACGAACCTCGCGCGCACGATGCGGGAGCTGAAGGAGCGCGGCATCTGGCTCATCGGCGCCGACGACGAGGCGCCCACCTCGATCTACCAGGCCGAGCTCGAAGGGGCGGTCGCGATGGTGCTGGGCGCCGAGGGCGAGGGGCTGCGCCGCCTCACCAAGGACAGCTGCGACCTGCTCGTCGCGATCCCGATGCTGGGCGCGGTCGAGAGCCTCAACGTGTCGGTCGCGAGCGGCATCTGCCTCTACGAGGCGCGGCGCCGGCGTCTCGCCCCGTGAAGTTCCACCGTACCGCACCCTCTTTGCGATAATCCGCCCTCCGCCGCCACCTCCCCCCGCCATGGCATTCCTGCGTGCCACGCTCGCCGCCCTGCTCGCGGCGCTCCCCCTCTTCCTCGCCCCCGCGGCCGCGCTCGCGAAGGACGAAACCCCGGCGCAGGCTTCGGGCGCCGCCGCCGAGGCGCCGCAGAAGGCCGCCTTCGAGGTGCACCTGGGGGCCCCGATCGACGTCTCGGCGATCCGCAGGATCACCACCGTCGAGGGCATCGCGGAGTACCGGCTTCCCAACGGCCTCAAGGTGCTGCTCTTCCCCGACGCCTCCAAGCCCACCGTCGTGGTGAACGTCACGTATCTCGTGGGCAGCCGCTTCGAGAACTACGGCGAGACGGGCATGGCGCACCTGCTCGAGCACCTCATGTTCAAGGGCACGCCCGAGCACCCGCACATCGACAAGGAGTTCAACCAGCGGGGCGTGCGCTTCAACGGCAGCACGTGGCTCGACCGCACGAACTACTACGAGATCTTCGACTCGAGCGAAGCGAACCTCGAGTGGGCGATCGAGCTCGAGTCGAGCCGCATGGTGAGCTCCTTCATCTCGCGCCGGGACCTCGCGACCGAGATGACGGTGGTGCGCAACGAGTACGAGGAGGGGGAGAACTCGCCCTTCTCGGTGCTGCTCAAGCGCATGCAGAGCGTGGCCTACGACTGGCACTCCTACGGCCGGCCGACGATCGGCAACCGCAGCGACATCGAGAACGTCGACATCCCGCACCTGCAGGCCTTCTACCACCTCTACTACGAGCCCGACAACGCGGTGCTGCTCGTGGCGGGCAAGTTCGACCCGGCGAAGGCGCTCGCCGTCGTCGCGCGGACCTTCGGGCGGATCCCGAAACCGGCGGCCCCTCGACCGGTCTTTTGGACCGTGGAGCCCACGCAGGACGGCGACCGCGAGTACACGGTGCGCCGCAGCGGCGACATCCAGATCGTGGCCGCGGCCTACCACGTGCCCTCGAGCCTGCATCCCGATTCCGACGCCCTCGACTTCGCTTCCTTCATCCTCGGCGACGTGCCCAGCGGGCGGCTGCACAAGGCGCTCGTGGAGACGGGGCTCGCCGCCCAGGTGTTCGCGTATCCGCTCACGGGAGTCGACCCGGGGCTCGAGATCTTCGGCGCCGTCGTGCAGAAGGGGCAGCCCATCGAGCCCGTGAAGGAGGCGCTCGAGAAGACGGTGGAGACCTTCGGGGCCTCGCCCCCCACGAAGGAGGAGATGGAGCGCGCGCGCATCTCCTACGCGAACGCCTTCGAGAAGACCCTCGACAACCACGAGACGCTCGGCGTGGAGCTCTCGGAGTACATCGCGCTCGGCGACTGGCGGCTCTTCTTCCTCGGGCGCGACCGGCTGAAGACCGTGAAGGCCGAGGACGTGGCGCGGGTCTCGGGCGCGTACTTCCGCCGCGACAACCGCACCGTGGGGCTCTTCCTTCCCACCGACAAGCCCGAGCGCGCCGCGGTCCCCGCGGCCCCGGCGGTGGAAGAGGTGATGAAGGGCTTCACGGCCAAGGCCGCCGCGAGCGAGGCCGAGGCGTTCGACCCGTCGCAGGCGAACATCGACGCGCGCACGAAGCGGATGCAGCTCGGCCCGGTGAAGGTGGCGCTGCTCGCGAAGAAGAACCGCGGCGAAACGGTGAACGTGGCCATCGCGCTGCACATCGGCAACGAGAAGGCGCTCTTCGGCCAGCGCACCAACGCATCCTTCGCCGGGCAGATGCTCGCGCGCGGCACCACGCGCCTCACGCGGACGGAGCTCGCGGACGCCCTCGAGAAGCTCAAGGTGTCGGGCGGCATCGCGGGCCCGGGCGCGAGCTTCCAGACGACGGGGCCGAACCTCGAGGGGGCGCTGCGGCTGGTGGCCGAGGTGCTGAGGCACCCGCGGTTCGACCCGGCGGAGTTCGAGCAGCTGCGCTCCCAGGTCGTCACGGGCATCCAGGCCGAGCGCTCCCAGCCCGGGGCCCGTGCTTCCGAGGAGCTCGCGAAGGTCTTCAACATCTACCCGAAGGGCGACTGGCGCTACTCGCCCACCCTCGAGGAGTCGCTCGCGAACGCGAAGGCCGCGAAGCTCGAGGACGCCCGCCGCTTCCACGACGAGTTCTACGGCGCGGACCCCGCCGACATCGCGATCGTCGGCGACTTCGACGAGGCGAAGACGGAGGCGCTGCTGAAGGAGCTCTTCGGCTCGTGGAAGCCGAAGGTGCCGTACGAGCGCGTGAAGGCCGAGTACCGCGACATCGCGCCCGTCGAGCGCTCGATCGAGACGCCCGACAAGGAGAACGCCGTCTTCCTCGCGCGCCAGAACCTCGCCGTCCGCGACGACGACCCGGACTATCCCGCGCTCTACGTCGCCGACTACATCTTCGGCGGCGGCGCGGGCTTCGACTCGCGCCTCACGAAGCGCATCCGGCAGAAGGAGGGGCTGTCCTACGACGTGGGCACGGAGCTCGCCGTGGATTCCCTCGACCGCGTGGGCGCCTGGAGCGCCTACGCGATCGCGGCGCCGCAGAACGTCGCGAAGGTGGAGAGCGCCTTCCGCGACGAGCTCGCGCGCGCCGAGAAGGACGGCTTCACGCAGGCGGAGCTCGACGCGGCCAAGTCCGGCATCCTCCAGATGCGGGCGCAGAACCGCTCGCAGGACCGCGTCCTCGCCGCCGCCTGGGCCTCGAACCTCTACCTCGGCCGCACCTTCCGGTTCAGCCAGGACTTCGAGGACAAGCTGAAGGCGCTCACCGTGGACGACGTGAACGCGGCGCTACGCAAGTACGTCGACCCTGCCAAGGTGAGCGTCGTGAAGGCCGGCGACTTCCGC
>Ga0187776_10000221_pt1 | contig 27708 bp, 24 predicted proteins | sample 0216_BV02_MP12_2_FD_132426 | JGI IMG/M metagenome (GOLD analysis project Ga0187776, IMG submission 132426) | Tropical peat soil microbial communities from peatlands in Department of Meta, Colombia - 0216_BV02_MP12_20_MG | ecosystem: Environmental > Terrestrial > Soil > Wetlands > Peat | place...
CCGCTGTTTCGCATTGCACGCGTAGTCGTCGGCGAATGCACGCATTTTTTGGAAAGTCTCGCGTGAATCCACCACGATGTGCCCGGTATCCTCGCCGACAAAATCGCGCAGTACGCGCAGGCTTAAGCTCAAATCCTGGTAGAGCAGCGTGCGTGGTAGTGCAGTTTCTGATTGTTTCCGGATATCGCTCCACAGCTTGCGCAAATAATCGATGTCGGAATGCAGTTCGCGCTCACTCGCGGTTTCCGCCATGGTGCGGATGATAAACCCGCCGCTGCTCTCCTGTGGAAGCAACTGCTGCAACTTCTGCCGCAACAACTCGCGCTCTTCTTCGTCTTCAATTTTTTGCGAAATTCCGATGTAGGATTCCTGCGGAAGATAGACCAGCATACGGCCGGCGATGCTGATCTGGGTGGAAAGGCGCGCTCCCTTGGTGCTGATCGGATCTTTGACGACCTGGACTAGGAGATTCTGCCCCTCGCGCAGCAGTTTTTCGATCGGCTTGTTTTGATCGTTATCGTGTCGCTGCTTCCAAATATCGGCGACATGCAGGAATGCCGCGCGCTCCAAGCCGATTTCCACGAACGCCGACTGCATTCCGGGCAGCACCCGGCAGACTTCCCCGGTATAAATGTTGCCAACCAATCCCCGGCTGCTGGCTCGTTCAATGTGCAGCTCCTGTACTACGCCCTGCTGCATTACCGCCACGCGCGTTTCCTGCGGCGTGACATTAATCAGAATGTCTTCGCTCACAGCACCCGGTACCCAAAATTACGCAGCAATTGCGCGGATTCGAACAACGGCAATCCCATTACCCCTGAATAACTGCCGTCGATCCCCGCGACGAACGCGGCAGCCAATCCCTGTATTGCGTAACCGCCGGCTTTGTCCAGCGCCTCTCCGGCTGCGGCGTAGCGAAGGACTTCTTCTTCAGCGAGCTGCTTAAATCGCACCAAAGTTGTGGACAGGGTGACATCCATTTTGTCCTCAAACTTTATGGCCACCGCAGTCAGCACGCGATGTTCCCTTCCTGAAAGTTCGGTGAGCATAGCCGCGACTTGGTCGCGCTTGCTTGGCTTGCCGATGATTTTTCCTTCCAGCGCTACCGTGGTGTCAGCCGCCAGCACTGGATAACGACGTAGCCTGCGGTGTACCAGACAAGACCAACCTGCTTCGGCTTTTGCGCAAGCGATGCGCTTTACGTAATCTTCCGGGAGCTCGCCTGCGAGCGGTGCCTCGTCCACGTCGGCACCACGCGGCAGATACTCGCGGAACTGCACCACTTCAAAATTTACCCCGACCTGTTTCAGCAGTTCGCGCCGACGCGGGCTGCGCGACGCGAGGTAAATGCGCTTGACTTCGAGCGTCATGAGATTCGGCGACTTCGGTGATATGGGTGGTTGTTCATCAAGGACATGGCGCGGTAAAGCTGCTCTGCGAGTATCACACGCGCTAGCGCGTGCGGAAAGGTCATGGGCGAAAGCGACAAACGGTTATCGGCATGGTTCTTGATTTGTTCGTGCAAGCCGTCGGCGCCGCCAATGATGAATGCGACGTCACGCCCCGCCTGCATCCAATTCGCAAGGCTGTGCGCAAGCTGTTCGGTGCTCAAGACCTGCCCGCGTTCATCCAGTGCCACTTGTCGGCAGTTATGCGGAAGAGCAGCAAGGATGCGCGCGCGTTCGGCATCCAATATTTGCTTCAACGATTTCGCTGCGCTGCGTTTTTCCGATTTAACTTCGATCAAGTGCACCTTGGCCACGGGCGGCATGCGTTTCGCGTAATCCAGGAAACCCATATCAACCCAGCCCGGCATTTTTGTGCCTACTGCGATAATCCACACCTTCATGGTAACCCGCTAAACGCGGGCGGCCTTACGGGCGCGGCGCATCGGCCGGGAGCCACCCCACAATTGCTCCAGGTCATAGTACTTGCGCACCGCGGGCTGCATGATATGCACTACCACTTCACCCAGATCCACCAGCACCCATTCGCCGCTTTCCTGACCCTCCACGCCCCTGACCTTTGCACCGAAGGCTTTCAGCTTTTCGCGCACGTTGCTGGAAAGCGCTTTAGCCTGGCGCGTTGAGTCCGCGCTGGCGACAATCATCCAATTAAATAAACTCGTCATGGGACGCACGTCGAGCACCACGATGTCGCGCGCCTTAATATCTTCCAGCGCTGCAACCGCAGCCTTGACTATCTTAGCGAGTCTCATCCGCCCCCATGATATAAACCCTGTTTCTGAATATAATCGAGAACTGCGGGCGGAAGCAAATCGCCTGTACTCTTGCCGGCAGCCAGCTTTTCCCTGATCATCGAAGCGCAAATGTCAACCGGCTTGACTTTCAGCAGAATTATGGCGCCACTCGGTTTGCGGAATGCTGCGCGCCAGGATTTTACTTTGCGTTTCGCCAATTCCTCCTTGAGCGGCGACTGCAGATTTTTGAGATCATATCCGGGGCGCTGAACAACCACGATATGCGCCAATTCAAATAAATCATTCCAGCGGTGCCACGAGGCGAGGCCAGCAAAGGCGTCCACTCCCATGAGCAAGCAAAGTGGTCTGGCACCGCCCAGCTTGCCACGCATGGCATTCAGCGTGTCCACGGTGTAGCTAGGGCCTTGACGCAGTACCTCACTTTGGTCCAAGACGAAACACCGATCGCCGGAAATCGCGAGCTTCAGCATTTGCACCCGCTGCTCGGCCGAAGCATGCGGCTGGCCTCGGTGTGGCGGCACGTTTGCCGGAACAAAACGAACTTCAGCGAGATCAAGCCGGGTTGCGGCTTCCGTGGCAAGCGCCAGATGGCCGTAATGGACTGGATCAAACACGCCGCCCAAAATGCCAACTGGTTTTAACTCGCGGGCCACAAGGGAATCAAAGGAGCAGGCGGCGGATGTCAGATAGCACTGAGCAAAGATAAGTGGTGAAACGCGCCGCGCCAGCTCCATCGATAACGCGGTGATCGTAGGAGAGCGCCAGAGGTAATATCAATCTGGGTGCGAACTGGCCGTCTTTATATACCGGTCTGACCTGCGCCTTGGACACTCCAAGGATCGCCACTTCGGGCGCGTTGATGATGGGCGTGAATCCGGTGCCGCCAATGCCACCCAGGCTGGAAATGGAAAAGCAGCCGCCCTGCATTTCGCTGGCAGAAAGTTTCTTGTCGCGCGCGCGTTTGCTTACTTCGGCCAGTTCGCGCGCCAGGTCGAAAACGCCTTTGCGGTCGCAGTCGCGAATTACCGGCACCACCAGGCCCTCCGGCGTGTCTACCGCTACGCCGATGTGGTAATACTTTTTCAAAATCAAGTTTTCGCCGCTCTTGTCGAGCGAGGCGTTAAACGTCGGATGAGCTTTCAGCGCCGTTACGCATGCCTTGATGAGAAACGAAAGCATGGTAAGCTTGAACCCCTGTTTCTCGGTTTCGGCGCCGCTGGACTTGCGGAACGCTTCGAGGTCGGTGATGTCGGCTTCGTCGTGCTGAGTGACGTGTGGAATGCCAAGCCAGTTGCGCAGCAAGTTTGCGCCCGAGAGCTTCTTGATACGCGAAAGCGGAACTGTTTCAACCGCGCCGAACTTCGCGAAATCCACCTGCGGCATCTCGGGGAGGGTGAACCCCGTACCCGCGCGCGGCCGCGCGAGCTCGCCTTTTACATAGCCTTGCACGTCTTCCCGGAGAATGCGATTTTTCGGCCCTGATCCGGAAACGTGCGCCAGATCAACGCCTAGTTCCCGGGCGAAGCGGCGCACCGAAGGACTTGCGTGCGCGAGTTGCGTCTCCGGCACCGCCGCAATCGCGGTCGGCGGCGCTTTCAGTTCGACCTCTCGGCTTTCTGCCTTCTTGGCGGCCGGGGAAATCGTCTCTGGTGGCGCACCGACAACAGTAGAGGACCGTGAGGCGGCGGCAACATCGACAGCTTTAGACCCGGGGGCTTGGACAACCGCAGCCTCCGCGCCCACTTCGACGGTCAGCAGCGGCGAGCCTTCTGAAACCTTGTCGCCCACCTTGATTTTGAGTGCTTTCACCACTCCGCTGTACGGGGAAGGAATGTCCATGGTGGCCTTGTCGGATTCGAGGGTAAGCAGTGGATCTTCCCGCTTCACCGCGTCGCCGGGCTTGACCATAACCTCAATGATGGGAACGTTCTTGAAATCGCCGATGTCCGGCACCAAGACGTCTTTTAATGTTCCCATTTTTGTGCTCAGCCCGCCAATTACAAAGTCACCGGATTGGGTTTGTCTGGGTCGATGTTGTATTTCTTGATCGCTTGCGCGACTACAGCTGCGGGCACTTCTCCTTGGTCGGCGAGTGCTTTTAGGGCCGCGAGCGCAATGTAATAGCGGTCGACCTCGAAGAATTTGCGCAATTGCTGACGCGTGTCAGAGCGTCCGAAGCCATCGGTGCCGAGCGTAAGGTAGGGTTTCGGCAAGAATGCACGAATCTGGTCGGAGTAAATTTTCATATAATCCGTTGCAGCAACCACCGGCCCTTTGCGATCCCTGAGACAGGTTTCCACATGGCTCATGCGCGGCTTCTGCTCAGGATGCAGCATATTCCAACGCTGCACATCCAAGCCATCGCGCCGTAATAGATTGAAACTGGTGGCACTCCAGACGTCCGAAGCGACTCCGAAATCCTTCTTGAGAAGTTCAGCAGCTGCTATGACCTCGCGCAGGATGGTGCCGCTGCCCATTAATTGGACTTTTGGAACTTTCTTGTCTGCCCGCTCCTCGCTGAATAAGTACAGGCCTTTGAGGATGCCTTCTTCAGCCCCCTTGGGCATGGTCGGATGCGGGTAGTTCTCGTTCATTAAAGTAATGTAATAGAAAATATCTTCCTGGTCTTGGTACATGCGGCGCAGCCCGTCCTGCACAATCACGGCGAGCTCGTAGGCAAAAGTAGGGTCATAGGAAACGCAGTTAGGAATGGTTGAAGCCAGCATCTGGCTTTGCCCGTCCTCGTGCTGCAAGCCTTCTCCGTTGAGCGTGGTGCGGCCCGAAGTGCCCCCCAAGAGGAAACCGCGCGCCCGCGAATCGCCCGCGGCCCATGCTAGATCGCCAGTACGTTGGAAGCCAAACATCGAATAGCAGATATAGAACGGGATCATGGAAATGCCATGCGTGCTGTAGCTGGTCGCGGCTGCGATCCACGAGGACATTGCTCCGGCTTCGCAAATGCCCTCCTGCAAAATCTGCCCGTGTTTGTCTTCCTTGTAGAACATCAACTGATCGGCGTCCTGAGGAGTGTAAAGTTGCCCTACCGAGGACCATATGCCGAGCGCCCGGAACATGCCTTCCATGCCGAAAGTCCGAGATTCGTCGGGAACGATAGGCACAATGTGTTTGCCAATATCTTTGTCTTTTACCAGGATGTTTAAAAGACGCACAAACATCATGGTAGTTGAAGCTTCGCGTCCTTCGCCGCTTGCTTTCAGCAAGGAATCGAAGGCAGAGAGCGGAGGGATCTCCAGCGGCTTGGCTTTTCTGCGCCGCGCCGGGAGATAACCACCCAGCGCCATGCGGTGCCCGCGCATGTAATTGAGTTCAGCTGAGCCTTCTTCGAATTTGAGATAAGGCACTTCCTCGATTTTGTCGTCGGGGATCGGCAGCTTGAATCGGTCGCGGAACGCCTTAAGCGAAGTCGTTCCCATCTTTTTCTGCTGGTGCGTGATGTTTTGCGATTCGCCCGCTTCGCCCATGCCATATCCCTTGACCGTCTTCGCAAGAATCACTGTGGGCTGGCCCTTGTTTTTGACTGCGGCGCTGTAGGCCGCATAAATCTTGTGCGGGTCGTGCCCACCGCGGTTCAGACGCCAAATGTCATCGTCGGTCATATTGGCGACCATCTCCAGGAGCTCTGGATATTTGCCAAAGAAATATTTGCGGACGTAAGCCCCGTCCCTGGACTTATAGGTCTGGTACTCCCCGTCGACGCACTCATCCATAAGCTTTTGCAAAAGTCCCTTGGTGTCCTTAGCAAGCAACGGGTCCCAATAGCCGCCCCAGATGAGTTTAATCACGTTCCAGCCGGCGCCGCGGAAATCTGCCTCCAGTTCCTGGATGATTTTGCCATTGCCGCGTACCGGACCATCGAGCCGCTGCAGGTTGCAGTTCACTACGAAAATTAGGTTATCAAGCCGTTCGCGCGCGGCGATTCCGATGGCCCCCATGGTTTCGGGTTCGTCGACTTCGCCGTCGCCGACAAAACACCAGACCTTGCGCCCTTCGGTGTTCACCAATCCTCGATCGTTCAGGTATTTCATGAAGCGCGCCTGATAGATCGCCATCAAAGGGCCAAGTCCCATGGAAACGGTGGGAAACTGCCAGAACTCGGGCATCAACCAAGGATGCGGATAGGAGGCCAAGCCTTTGCCGCCTACTTCCTGGCGAAAATTGTCGAGCTGCTTCTCGGTCAGCCTGCCCAGCATGAAGGCGCGCGCATAAATTCCAGGCGCCGAGTGGCCTTGCACGAATACCAGATCACCGCCGTGCTTCTCAGAAGGGGCATGCCAAAAGTGATTGTAGCCAACATCGTAAAGCGTGGCTGCAGACGCGAAGCTCGCGATGTGTCCACCAACGTTGGTATTCTTGTTGGCGCGCAACACCATTGCCATAGCATTCCAGCGTGCATAGGAGCGAATGCGGTGCTCGATCTCATGGTCTCCCGGTGAGCGTTCCTCTTTTCCTGGCGGAATGGTATTGATATAAGCCGTGTTGGCGCTGAAGGGCAGATAAGCGCCCGAGCGCCGTGCCATTTCAATGAGCCTTTCCAACAGGTAATGGGCACGCTCGGGGCCCTCTCGTTCCAAGACGGCTTGCAATGCATCGAGCCATTCCTGCGTTTCCTGGGGATCGCGATCGGGAAATCGATCCATGGTCGCCACCTTTGCTTAAGGTTTATAGGCGCACTCTAAGAGTGTGGGGAAGAAACGAAAACCGGTTCAATTATATCACCAACACGCCATATGGCAGGAAACGCGGGACCGTCGATTTGCTTACCAGCAGCATCATCAGGTATCGGCACGCAATGACCAGCGAAGTTACGAATTCAAGTATTTACCCAACCATTTGTGATAGCGGGTGACTCTGGTCGATTGCCTAGGCACCGCCGGAATCATGAGCCGTCAGCATAACTGTGAACGTCACGCTCTAGCTGCAAAGGACGTATTTTTCCCCTAACGAGATTTGGTCTGCAGATGGAACTTCACATAAGAACCCGGCGCGTCTTCCAATGCTTTCAATCGGCCCTTTCCGGGAATGCGAGTACTCACCTTTTCGCCTCCGTAAGGCGCGACCCATTTGCTCCAATCTGGCCACCAAGAGCCCTCGTTATGCCGCGCCCCATTAAGCCAGGAATTTGGGTCAGCTGGAAGTTTCATATTGGTGCGGTACCCGTATTTGTTGGCGGACGGTGGATTGATCACCCCAGCGATGTGGCCTGAGCCGGCCAGCACAAACTTTACCGGTCCGTTCAGCAAATTTGCGCCCGCATAAGTGGATTTCCACGGCGCGATATGGTCCTCCGCTGTGGAAAGAAAATAGGCGGGCGTGTTGACTCGGCTCAAATCAATCGCTACTTTCGCGAGCGACAGTCCACCCGGCTGTTTCAGGAGATTTTTAATATACATGTTGCGCAGATAATAACTGTGCATTTTGGCCGGCATGCGCGTGGCGTCGGAATTCCAGAACAGCAAATCGAACGGGAATGGGTCCTTGCCCAGCAGATAATTGTTTACCACGAACGACCAGATAAGGTCATTCGAGCGTAGCATGTTAAAGGTGGTTGCCATTTCAGAGCCCTCTAGATAGCCGCGCTCCTCCATGCGTTTTTCGAGAGCGCTCACTTGCTGCTCGTCGACAAATACACCAAGTTCTCCGGGTTCGCTGAAATCGATGAGAGTCGCCAAAAAAGTGGCGCTGACGACCCGCTCGTCATCCTTCGCGGCCAGGTAACCCAGCGTCGCAGCGAGCAGAGTACCGCCGAGACAATAACCTATCGCGTTCACTTCTTTTTCTCCGGTGGCCTTTTCAATCGCATCTAGCGCGGCGAGGGCTCCTTCGAGCAAATAATCCTCAAAATCCTTGTGTGCGAGTTTCTCGTCGGGATTGACCCAGGAAATCAGGAAAACGGTGTGTTCGTGATCTACCACCCATTTGATGAAGGAATTGTCTTCACGCAAATCGAGGATGTAGAACTTATTGATCCACGGCGGAATGATCAGCAATGGCCGCCGGAATATTTCTTTGGTGGATGGCTGGTACTGGATGAGCTGCATCAGCTCATTTTGGTATATCACCTTGCCCTTGGTGGTGGCAACGTTAGTACCCAGCTTGAATGCGTCCAAATCGGTCATGCGGATCTGCAATTGTCGGTGATCGCCCCGGTCGAGGTCGCGAAGCAGGTTTTTGAGCCCCTTGATCAGATTCTGGCCGCCGGATTGCACCGTCTCGCGCAAAACTTCGGGATTGGTGATCACAAAGTTACTGGGAGACAATGCATCGATAAATTGCCGCGTGTAGAACTCCACCTTCTTTGCAGTCTGTTCGTCAAGTCCTTCCACGCTGCGCACCGCGCCATGCAGATGCCGTGCCGCGATCAGGTAAGATTGCTTGATATAATCAAACAGAAAATTCTTTTGCCACGCCTCGTCCTTGAAGCGTTTATCACTGGTATGCGGCTCTGCAATCGGCGGCCGACTTTCTTCGCCCATCATTTTCATCACCGAACCGTGCCAAAGGGCCAAGTAGTCCTGCCAGAGTTTCCACTGGGTTTCCGCCAACTTGAATGGATCGGCCAGCATTCTTGCGGTCAGTTCAAAAAAAGCCTTGCTGATATAAAGATCGCGCGTCATGCCGAGCGCTTCAGCGTGGCGCTGGAGGAATTCCGCCATTAACTGTTGGCTCTGTTTTGCGACCTCGGTGTACGTCTGGGAAAGCTGGATCGGATCGTACGTCGATGCAGGTTGATCATCGCTCATGGATTAATAATTCGATCATCGAAGCCGCGCATCATACCGCAAAGCAAAAGATAATTCAGGCCTGAATTTAAGATGCGTCTTTACGTTTACGTAAGTTGCAGTGTACTATGCCTATCTGTTGCTTATCAAGGCGATACACATGGTCACATTTACCATTGGCGAACTCGCCCAAGAATTCAAACTTACTACGCGCGCCATACGCTTCTATGAAGATCAGCGTCTCCTGGCGCCCGCGCGGGACGGACAGCGCAGACTTTATGCGCAGCGTGATCGGGCGCGGCTCAAAGTCATTTTACGCAGCAAACGGCTGGGATTTTCCCTGAGCGAAATTAAACAGCTCTTTGACCTTTATGATTCCACACAGGAGGGAAAAGTACCACAGGTGCAGTTCCTTAAAATACTTGCAGCAAAGCAAGCACGGCTCGTAGAAATGAAAAAAGATATCGAGTCGATGCTTTCAGATATCCATTTGCTGGAAGCGCAACTTAGGCGACCCAAGGGAACTTTTGACTCCGAAGCCCTATGACTGGCATCACGTTTACGTAAACGTGCACGTGCATACTTCAGACAGATATATTTTTCTTAAAATTGAATAGCTTGATTCATTAATTGAAGGCGAGCGATGCATGAATCTACCTGAACGCGTAAAAATGGTCGAAGTCGGTCCGAGAGACGGGCTGCAAAATGAGCCAGCCCATGTTCCCACGCAGATCAAGATCGATCTGATTCAAAGACTTGCAGAAACAGGCCTCAAAGTGATCGAAGCCGGCAGTTTTGTATCGCCGAAGTGGGTTCCACAGATGGCAGACAGCGCCGGGGTCATGGCCGGAATCAAAAAAAAGCCCGGTGTAAGGTATCCGGTATTAGTACCGAATATGAAAGGTTTTGAAGCAGCGCTTGCCGCCGGGGTGGAAGAAATTGCGGTGTTCTCGGCAGCCAGCGAAACCTTCTCCAAAAAAAATACCAACTGCTCGGTCGCCGATGGGCTGGGCCGATTTCAGTCGGTCTGTGACGCTGCGCGTTTAGGAAATATCCCGGTGCGCGGCTACGTATCCTGCGTGCTTGGCTGTCCTTACGAGGGTGAGGTTGCCCCGGCGAAAGTTGCTGAGGTGGCGGCATCGCTTTACGCGATGGGCTGCTATGAGATCTCTCTGGGCGATACCATCGGTATTGGCACTCCTGGCAAAACCAAGGCACTGATTGAGACTGTTTCCGACCGGGTACCGATCGATAAACTTGCCGGACATTTCCACGACACATATGGGCAGGCACTGGCAAACGTTTATGCGGCACTCGAGTGCGGGGTGTCGGTAATTGACAGTTCGGTCGCGGGCCTCGGTGGCTGCCCATATGCGCCGGGTGCATCGGGCAATGTCGCGAGTGAAGATGTGCTTTACTTGTTAGACGGGTTAGGAATCAATTCCGGAGTCGATCTTGAGCTGCTGATTGAGGCAGGACAGTTTATCTCGGGTTATCTTGGCAGGCCGCCGATTTCAAAAGTGTCGCGCGCCCTGACAGCTAAGCATCTTTAAACGTTATTAAATCTAATTGGATACACTTTGCGCAGCTTGCTCGACCTTGCGCGTCATATTTCTGTAATAGTGGCCAATTAAGCTTTAAAAGTTGTTTTGGTCAACTATTCGGAGGATTCACCATGCGTGCAAAACATATCTGTGCCGCTATGGCTTTGGCTGGCGCGGCGATTATCAGCGTATCGGCAGTAGCTGTCGAAATTACCGGAGCGGGCGCAACATTCCCCTATCCAATTTACGCCAAATGGGCGGAAGCCTACAAAGGCAAGACCGGAAACGAACTGAATTATCAGTCCATCGGCTCAGGCGGCGGAATCAAGCAGATCCAGAATAAAACGGTAGATTTCGGCGCGAGCGACATGCCGCTCAAACCCGATGACCTCGATAAAAATGGTCTCATGCAATTTCCCACTGTAATCGGTGGCGCAGTCCCGGTGGTCAATCTCAAGGGCATCAAACCGGGAGAAATACGTTTGAGTGGCGCGGTATTGGCGAATATTTACCTAGGCAAAATCAAAAAATGGAACGATCCTGCCATCGCCGCACTTAACAGTAACGTTAGTTTGCCTGATCAAGACATTACCGTAGTCCACCGGTCTGACGGGTCTGGAACGACATTTATATGGTCGAACTATCTATCCAAGGTCAGCCCTGAATGGAAAGATAAAGTGGGAGAAGGCACCTCTATCGGTTGGCCGACCGGCGTGGGTGGCAAAGGCAACGAAGGTGTTGCTTCCTACGTGCTGCGCCTCAATGGATCGATCGGCTACGTTGAATATGCCTACGCGCTGCAAAACAAGATGGCCTACTGTTTGGTTCAGAACCACGACGGCCGATTTGTCGCGCCGAATATCGATACATTTAAGGCCGCCGCAGCCGGCGCTGACTGGAATAAGGCGCCGGGCATGTATTTGATTCTTACCGATCAGCCCGGGGCTAACGCGTGGCCGATTAGCGGCGCTACCTTTATTCTGGTTTATAAATCCCAGGACAAACCGACGCAAGCTAAAGAAGTATTGAAATTTTTCGAATGGGCTTATGCCAATGGAGATAAGTTAGCCGAGGAGTTGGATTACGTTCCTTTGCCGAACAGCGTGGTGGCTCTGATCCAATCGTCCTGGAAAAACCAAATCAAGGATTCTTCAGGAAATCCGGTCTGGCCCTAAGTGACAGGACGTCCGGAAGGCAGGTAAAATGTCCTCCGTCGTGACTGCCATCGAGCGGGTAAAAAGCCCGCCGACTTCTAGAATAATCTCTACCACCTTAATGGCCGCCCGTCTCGGGCGGCAGTATTTTGTTGACCTGGTTTTCCTTAACACGACGCGGCTGTTTGCTTTTCTGGTGTTGGCGTTGCTTCTTGGGATACTGATTTCGCTGTTTATCAGCAGCCTGCCGTCAATGCGCGCCTTCGGCTTCGGGTTCCTGACCAGTACCGCCTGGGATCCGGTGCAGGAGAGGTTCGGCGCGTTGGTGCCGATTTTCGGCACCCTGGTAACCTCGTTTATTGCGCTCCTAATAGGGATACCCGTTAGCTTCGGCATCGCGTTGTTTTTGACCGAGCTGTCTCCGATCTGGCTCAAGCGTCCAATTGGAATCGCCATTGAATTACTGGCTGGAATTCCGAGCATCATTTACGGCATGTGGGGATTATTCGTATTTGCGCCGATTTTTGCAGATTACGTGCAGCCTTGGTTGATCAAGTACTTGGGATCGCTCGCGATAATCGGACCGCTTTTCAGCGGCGTCCCGCAGGGAATCGGCATGTTAACGGCGGGTATCATTCTTGCCATCATGGTCATCCCCTTCATCGCTTCGGTGATGCGCGATGTATTTGAACTGGTGCCGCCGATGCTTAAGGAGTCGGCCTACGGACTCGGCGCGACTACCTGGGAAGTGGTCTGGAATGTGGTGCTTCCATATACCAGGGTCGGTGTGGTGGGCGGGATTCTGCTGGGTTTGGGACGCGCCCTGGGCGAAACCATGGCGGTTACTTTCGTTATCGGCAATGCACACCAGGTCTACACATCGCTGCTTGCGCCGGGTAACAGCATTGCGTCCACGCTCGCCAATGAATTCACTGAAGCAGTCGGCGACTTGTATACTTCGGCGCTAATCGAACTTGGGCTGCTGCTGTTTCTCATTACTGTAATCGTGCTGGCACTTGCCAAACTGCTTTTGCTGCAGCTTGCCAAAAAAGAAGGTGCCCAGACCTGAGGCAATATGATCCCAATTTACCGCCGCCGCCAGCTGATAAACGCATTTAATCTTTTTGTTTCCATGCTGGCCGTGGCTTTCGGTCTATTTTGGCTTGCCTGGATACTCTGGACCCTGTTCAGCAACGGGCTGCAAGCCATCGATCTGACGATTTTTATACAGAGTACGCCACCCCCGGGCAGCAACGGTGGGCTGGCCAACGCAATTGTCGGCAGCCTTTTGATGACCTTTATCGCGGTGCTGATCGGCACGCCGGTGGGCATACTGGCGGGCACCTACCTCGCGGAGTATGGGGGCGGCGGCTGGCTCGCACCTGCGACGCGATTTATCAATGACATTCTCCTCAGCGCGCCGTCGATTGTCATTGGGCTTTTTGTGTACGCGGTTTACGTAGCAAACGTAAAACACTTCTCCGGATGGGCTGGCGCTTGCGCGCTTTCACTAATCGTGATTCCGGTAGTTCTAAAAACCACTGAAAACATGCTGCGCCTCATACCCAACAGCCTGCGCGAAGCCGCAGCCGCTCTTGGCGCGCCGCGCTGGAAGATTATCACCATGGTTACCTTGCGCGCCTCGCGCGCCGGCATCATAACCGGGATCTTGCTGGCGGTGGCCCGCATCAGCGGCGAAACCGCTCCGCTTCTTTTCACTGCACTGAATAACCAGTTCTCGTCCTCGAATCTCAATCATCCCATCGCCAACCTTCCGGTTGTGATATTCCAGTTCGCAATGAGCCCGTATAGCGACTGGCAGCGCTTGGCGTGGGGCGGAGCGCTATTGATTACCATAGCTGTGCTCATTTTTAACATCGTTGGTCGAACTCTGTTCGGTCAAAAAACACCTTTGCAGTAATTTAAATCTGGAAGCCATCATGGATGTTTCAACCCAACATGCCCCGAAGATCAAGATTAATAACCTGAGCTTTTATTACGGCAGCTATCGGGCGCTGAAACCAATGGCTTTTGAAATTCTGGAAAACTGCGTAACCGCATTTATAGGGCCGTCGGGTTGCGGCAAGTCAACGCTGTTACGCACATTTAATCGGATGTACGAGCTTTATCCCAACCAGCGTGCGACGGGTGAGATCATGCTGGACGGGGAAAATATCCTTGACCCACGCCAAGATCTCAACATGTTGCGGGCCAAGGTGGGAATGGTGTTTCAGAAACCTACTCCGTTTCCGATGTCTGTTTTTGACAATGTCGCTTTTGGCATCAAACTCTATGAAAGCCTTTCACGCCGCGAATTGGAGGAACGGGTTGAATGGGCACTGCGCAAAGCCGCGCTGTGGGAAGAAGTGAAGGATAAGCTGAATCAAAGCGGCACCAGTCTCTCGGGAGGACAGCAGCAGCGCCTATGCATCGCGCGCGCCATCGCGGTGAAGCCAGAAGTACTATTGCTTGACGAACCTGCTTCGGCTCTGGACCCCATTTCGACGGCGCGCATCGAAGAACTGATACACGAACTTAAAGAAGACTATACCATCGCCATCGTCACCCATAATATGCAACAGGCGGCGCGGGTTTCCGACTATACTGCGTATATGTATCTGGGCGAGCTGATTGAATTCGGCCGGACTGATGAAGTCTTCGTTAAGCCCAAGCGAAAGGAAACAGAGGATTACATAACCGGCCGCTTCGGCTAAACAGAGGTAAAACCGTGAACGAGCATACTTTAAAGCAATTCGACGCTGACCTGGAGGCCATCCGCACCATGGTGTTAAACATGGGCGGTTTGGTCGAGCAGCAATTACTGCGGGCCATCAACTCGATAAAGTCGGGCGACGATGAAGTAACCAAAGAGGCGCTTGTCGATGAAGATCGAATCAACAACATGGAAATGGAAATCGATCAATTGTGCAGTCAGATAATCAGCAGGCGCCAGCCCGCGGCGATCGATTTGCGCCTGATTATGACATTCCTCAAAACCGCCAATGACCTTGAACGAATCGGAGACGAAGCAAAAAAAGTGACCGCCAAAGGCCAGGAGGTTCATGACAGCTCGCGGGTTACCGTGGCGCATTTGCACGAACTGACCTGGGTTTCCCAGATGGCACGGCAGATGGTGCAGAAAGCGCTGGACGCGCTTGCGCGGCTTGATGTCAAGGCAGCCGCAGAAGTGCTGGCGGAGGACGAAAAAGTTGACGCTGAGTTTGTGAGCATCGTTCGGCAGATGGCAAGTTATATGATGGAAGATCCGCGTACCATTTCGATCTGCATAGAAATCGTATTGATCGCGAAGGCCATTGAGCGCATCGGTGATCATGCCAAGAATATTTGTGAGTATGTAGTGCATGCCGTGAAAGGCAAGGATGTACGCCACGCGAGCTTGGCGGAAATACAGCAGGAAATCGAGGGGAGCTAAAATCGTTCTGGCCAAACTTCCGCGGATAACGAAGCTTTTCCCCCAAGAACCCGGCCAGAGGTTCATTCAATGAGCACCACGGTATTAGTCGTCGAAGACGAGCCAGCCGTTCAAGAGCTGCTGGCCACCACGCTCATTCGCGCCGGTTACGAGGTTCAGCGCGCGCCCGATGCCAATAGCGCGATGGATAATCTGCATCACGCTCTTCCGGATATGATTTTACTGGACTGGATGCTGCCCGGCCGCTCAGGATTGGCATTTGCACGCGAGCTCAGGAACAATCCGCGCACCAAGACCGTGCCGATCATCATGGTCACTGCGCGTGCCGAGGAAGAAAGCAAAGTCTCGGGACTCGAAAATGGCGTGGACGACTATATAACCAAGCCATTCTCGCCGCGGGAATTGCTGGCGCGAGTTAAGGCGGTACTGCGTCGCCGCGCGCCGCACTCCACCGATGACGCTGTCAATATCGGGTCTCTTGTCCTTGACCCAATTTCGCACCGCGTTTATACGGGAGATGAGTCATTACACGTCGGCCCGACAGAATTCCGCCTTTTGCATTTTTTGATGACTCACTCGGACCGCGTATACTCACGTGCACAGTTGCTGGATCAGGTGTGGGGCGATCATGTATTTTTAGAAGAACGTACGGTCGATGTCCATATCCGCCGCTTGCGTTTAGCCTTGCAGTCGCACGGTCATGACAAATTGATCAAGACGGTGCGCGGCAGTGGTTATCTCCTTAGCGATAAAATTACCGTCTAGATTGCACGATACTGAATCGCCAGTAATTGTTGGTTTGGTATTTTCTCGCAGCTTGGATCAAGTTTTTAATTTCCAGCGGTCCAAAAATTCCAATTCATCCGTGTCGGACCCCCATCCAAGAAACCTGAGTCCAATCCGGTAACAAAAGTCCAAGCCCTGCAAAGGTGCGGGTGCAGCCGCGGCAATTCGCGCTGTCACGAATCTTTAACACTTCCTTAATACTTTTTTCACAATGCTAAATTAGCCTGTCCCCGGTCATGTTAAGTGGAGAGACTCAATGCTGCCCCAACCCTCGCTTGCGTTAAAGCGGAATGTTCAAACGGGTTTCAGCGTGCTCTTCGCGCGCACGCGCGCTGAAATCGCAGAAGCACAATCCTTGCGCTACCGCGTATTCGTGGAAGAAATGGGGGCTCGGGTCGCGGACATGGCGGAGGGAATCGACCGAGACACTTACGATGCATACTGCGAGCATTTGCTGGTGCGCGACAATAAAAACGCTAAGGTGGTCGGCACCTATCGCATACTCGCGCCTTCGAAGGCGCAACAGATCGGAGGTTTTTACGCCGATGAGGAATTTGAGCTGACCCGCCTCAACAACCTGCGCGGCGAGCTCGTCGAACTCGGTCGCTCCTGCGTCCATCCGGATTATCGCAGCGGGGCCATCCTCGCGATGTTGTGGAGGGGTATCGCCCGCTACATGCAAAACCATGGCTACCGCTACCTCATGGGTTGTGCGAGTGTTTCCCTAGCCGATGGCGGCACCCTCGCCACTCGTGTCTCGGAACTGGTGCGCAGCTTGCACGCGGGGCCCAGCGAGTGGCGGGTATTTCCGCGCCTGCCCTTGCCACTCGAAACGCGCGCACTCAGCAACAAAATCAATGCTGAACTGACTCGTCGCGAAATTCCCCCGCTCATCAAGGGCTATTTGCACGCCGGTGCGTTGGTATGCGGCGATCCCGCCTGGGATCCGGGCTTCAATACCGCCGACTTTTTCATGTTGTTGCCGCTCGAACGCTTGGCGCACCGCCACGCCGTACGATTTCTGGACCGACAGGCCAGCAATTTCGCACTTGCATCGTAAGCCATAGCCCTTTGGCCTTGTATTGTTCGATAACTTCACGCTGCTGGCTGTGCTAGCATAGGCGATGTCGGAGCGCGTGAATGGTCGTTGCACAAATTACTGATCTGCATCTCACTGCCGAGGGCAGCTTGGCCGAAGGTCGAATTGACACCGCTGCCGGTCTAAGCCACTGCGTAGCTCAAATCAATCGTCTCGATCCGCGACCCGGAGCGCTGATGCTCACGGGCGATCTCGCTAACCTGGGGCGCGCCGAAGAATACCAACGCTTGCAGCGGCTACTCGCACCGCTCGCCATGCCAATATTCGTCATCCCCGGCAATCATGACGATCGAAGCATACTACGCACCGCTTTCGACAACCACGGTTATTTGCCGCGGCAGGGTTCTTTTCTACATTACGCAGTGAACGATTTTCCGCTGCGCCTCATCGCTCTGGACACCGTAGTGCCAAACCAAGGATACGGCGCGCTGTGCGCCGAGAGGCTAGATTGGATTGAATCCCGGCTTTCTGAAGCGCGTGCGCAACCTACCCTGATTTTCATGCACCACCCACCGTTTGCTACCGGAATCGCGCACATGGATGCGCTGCGATTAATCGAAGGCGCCGACGCCTTTGGTGCAATTGTCGCACGTCATGCTCAAATCAAGCTGATTGCCTGCGGCCACGTGCACCGAACGATCGTGACCGAATTCCATGGTAAACCCATAGTGGTTTGCCCGAGTACCGCACACCAGATCGTGCTAAACCTGCAACCGGATGGCCCCGCAGAATTCGATTTCGAACCCCCCGGTTTCATGCTGCACGTTTGGGACGGCGCGCGCGTGGTCACCCATACCATATCGGTGGGCGAATTCGACGGACCCTATGCATTCGAGGATTAACACGCACGCAAGCAATGTCTTTTATGCGCCGCAAGACGCAAAGTGGGACATGAAAAAATCGCGCGATTTTTGTAACAACGCAGCGCTGTCATTGAATGCTGCTTCCGACGAATCGTCAATCAAAGGAGCTTGACCCCAGCCCTTGGAGCCACAACACTCAATCTTCGCGGCAGTCGACCTGGGGTCAAACAGCTTCAAGCTGCAGCTTGCCAGGGTGGTCGACAATCAGATCTACCTGCTCGATTCACTTCGCGAGCCAGTGCGCCTCGGCTCAGGACTCACGGCTGACAAAAAGCTTGATGAACCCTCGCAAGCGCTGGCCTTGGCCTGCCTTAAACGGTTCGGGGAATGCCTTCGCGGATTACCTGCCCATGCCGTGCGTGCCGTAGGCACCAATACCCTGCGCGTCGCGAAAAACGGGGCAGCATTCCTTAAGCAGGCCGAAGCTGCGCTGGGCTTTCCGATCGAGGTGGTGGCCGGGCGCGAAGAAGCGCGCCTCATTTATCTTGGGGTCGCACAAAGTCTGCCGTCCAGCAGTGAGAAACGGCTGGTAGTGGACATAGGCGGGGGCTCGACAGAATTCATTATCGGTAGCGGAATTGTTCCGCAGAAGCTTGAAAGCCTGTACATGGGCTGCGTAAGCTACAGTTTGCGTTATTTTCCTGACGGGAAAATCAGCAAGGGCAATCTGAAGGAGGCCGAATTGGCGGCGCGCAATGAAATTCAGACCATCGCGTCAGAGTTTTCCGCGGATCACTGGCAAGAAGCGGTCGGGTCCTCGGGAACGATCAAGGCCTTAGGCGACATTCTGGAATTGAATGGTTACAGCGAGTCGGGCATCACTGCCGGCGGCCTCGAAAAATTCCGCTCTTATTTGCTCAAAGCCGGGAACGTTGACCGCCTCGCAATCGAAGGTCTGAGAACAGATCGTGCTCCGGTCATTGCCGGCGGATTTGCCATCCTGTCTGCAGTATTTTCGGAACTTGGGGTGGAACACATGAAGGTCGCGTCAGGCGCGTTGCGACAGGGGATACTTTGCGACCTTCTCGGACGAATTCATCACCAGGACATGCGTGAGGTGGCAGTCCAACAGTTCATGGAGCGTTACAAAGTCGATGCCGCGCAGGCCAAGGCGGTCGAGGCGCTCGCCCAGGAATTTTTACGCCAGCTCATCAAGGACGCCGAGCTTCTGGAGGACGCATCCCGATTCATCCGCTGGTCGAGCAAGTTACACGAGATCGGGATATCGGTCGCGCACAGCGGTTACCACAAGCATTCCGCATATATCATTCAGAACGCCGACATGCCGGGCTTTTCAAAGATGGAGCAGGGCCGAATGGGCCTGCTGGTGCTGGCGCATCGGGGCAAGCTTTCAAAGGTGCGCGGGTTGTTGACCGATGACGCACAATGGCCGCAGATTCTAGCCTTGCGCTTGGCGGCACTTTTTTGCCGCAGCCGCAGAACGCCGTCGCTCAAGCGCATTCAGGTCAAGTCGAGTTCTTCAGGATTTTATCTTTCCATCGATAAGGATTGGCTGAAGCGAAATCCATTGACGGTAATGGCGCTGCTGGATGAAACCAGGGAATGGAAGTCGGTGGGGCTGCAACTCGAGGTTAGTTTCCTCAAGGAGTTGCAGGACCAGCCGGATTTCGTCATGGCGCAATAGAGCTTTCAGCTGCTTCATCTCCCTATTGAGACAGCTTCAGAGCATGTCGGGCGAGATTACGGCTCGCACCAGAACTTGCTGTTCGTCATCCGGCCGGCTTGCGAGCCACCAAATTCCCCCTTTCTTTATGCTCCATTCGCTTTCGGCGCCGGACATCAGGAGCGCAACCGTGCGTCCCAGCGTTGGCTGATGGCCCACCACGACCACCGTGCGTCGCGCATCGGGCCACCCGGCTGCGGCTAGCAGAGATTTTGGCGAGGCTCCAGTGCCGATCTCCTTCAAGGTAACAAAATTTGCATCAAGCGCTTGTGCTGTCTGTTGCGCACGCTGCGCCGGGCTTACTATCAAGCGAAAATCATCCGGCAGCTGCGACTTGAGCCATTTAGCCATTTTCTTAGCCTGTTTTGCGCCTTTGCCCGTGAGAGCCCGGGCATCATCAGGCACTCCGTCCTCCGCGTCCGCATGACGCCACAAAATCAGATCCATTGCGTCTCCTTCCAGCGGCAGTCTATTTCCAAAAAACTTGTTGCTCCTTGAAGTCACCCCAATTCTTATTTAGCTCGCTAAGTTGCTGTGCTCGCATTGCAGCTAACCAGCCTTGGGCGCGATTTACCGCGTCACGCAAACCGCTGCGTCCGTCCGCCATCTCGCCCAGCAAGCGTTCCTGAATATCCAAGTCATTTAGTATGCCCAGACACTGCTGCAGTGCCGAAAGCGCCCGCAAATAACGCTTGGTTCGCTTGCGCGGGTAAAGTCCGGAAAAAAACTCGCAGGCGTAGCGTTGCTTTTTCACCGCGATGCGGAGCGCGTGACGCTCCTCGCTGGAGAGCGTTTCCAGATTCTTGCCGCGCTTTTTAAGCCTGCGCTGGTATCGATCAAAAACCGCGGGCGCGAAATCCGCTAATGGCTGCACCAACTGTTGCAGGCGCACCTGATCCGGCCGTTCATGCCAGCGTTCGCCGCTCACCCACGCGCACAGTGCGAGCATGAACGCCCCATAGTGCTCGGCGGCAACGGCGTTACGCGCCACGCGATTTTTGGCGCCCCGCCTGAGGGCAGCTATGCGCCGCATTTCAATCCACTGACTGCGGTCCGGCAATGCCCGCTCCAGGGACGGAAAAAATTCAGTTACAAATACGTCCCAGTCCCGGGCCGGGCCGAGCGCGCTTCTGAGCGTCTTCAGTTCAGTCTCGATTGGCGCCAGGGCGTTATCGGCAAGCGCTTTCTCGAACACGCCCAAAGCGGAGTGCAGGCGGCGCAACGCGACACGCATTTGGTGCAGATATTCCGGGTCGGCGCCAAGCAGCATTCCACTCTCGTTGCCCTGCAGATGATGAATGCAGTTCCAAAGCGTGCGTTTGAAGGTCTCGTTTACACTGATCTCAGGACTGATGTCCAGCGCGCTGGCCTTGACTACCGGGAGGGGTTTATGCAAATAGAGAAAATAGCCCCGCTCGGCCTTGCTCGCGCTTTCCAATCGAAGTGGAATGGTCTTCTGCAGCTCGACGGCAAAGTCATAAAGGGCGGCTGCTGAACCCAATTTCAGCTCAAGCTCGACTTCGGTGAAAGCTTGCATGGCGTCCCCAGTGCTGATTTTTCCCCGGTCCAGGCACAAATCCAATTTCTCGCCCGCTGTCAACTGAAGCGGAAAAACAATTCTGCTGAATGCAGTGGTGAACACCGGCTTCAGCCTTTGGCGCAGCTTCTGGAAACCAGCTATTTCGTCGAGCCCCTGCTCACGCAAGCGGACCCAGTCGATCTCAGGCCGGGTGATTGGCGACTCCCACTCAGTGCGCTGATGCAACCCTCCCACTGCCACGCCATTGCCTTTAACAGTCTGAATCCATTTGGAACCGCTGTTTCGCAGCCGCAAGGTGAGGCCCTTGCGCCACAGGTTCAACTCCGGCGTATCGTAATAATGGCTCAGCAGTTTTTGTTTGACCGGAGGCGCGCTGGCCAACGCTTGGAGCAAGGGGTGGCGCTGCAGACGCGAGTAATGCTCGGGCAAAAAAGACAGCTTCAGCTCGATTTCTCTCGCAGCCCGGTTCACTGCACCCCCATTTTCGCACGATCTATTTTGCGGATTTCGCCGCCACCTGCGACAGCAAAACCTGCTGGGCGCTGTAGAGTTTCGCGCGCCTTGGTGTCTTGCGACGGTAGCGGCCGGAGGCATCCATTTCCCACGCCTGACAGTTATCCTTGAGGTAAGGCTTGAGCCCTTCGGCAATCACCCGCTTTTTTAGTTTGGAATCAAGCACGGGAAAACAGATCTCGATGCGCCTAAAGAAATTACGTTCCATCCAGTCGGCACTGCCCAGGTAGATATCATGAACTCCGCCGTTAAGAAAATAAAAAATGCGCGAGTGCTCGAGAAAGCGCCCGATTACGGAACGCACGCGGATGTTCTCCGAAAGGCCGGGGATGCCCGGGCGCAGGGCGCATACCCCGCGCACGATGAGATCGATTTTTACACCCGCCCGAGAAGCATTATAAAGCGCCTCGATGATTTCCGGCTCGAGAAGCGCATTCATCTTGGCGATAATCGCCGCAGGTTTGCCAGCCTCGGCGATCTTGATCTCATTTCGTATAGCCTTCAGCGTCTGATCGTGCAAGGTAAAAGGCGATTGCCAAATATAGGCGAGCCTTCCGGCCTTGCCTAAGCCGGTAAGCTGTATGAATAGTTCGTTGACATCGGAACAGATCTGTTCATTGCAGGTAAACAACCCGAAATCGGTGTAGAGCTTGGCGGTATTAGGATGATAATTTCCCGTACCAAGGTGAACATAGCGACGCAGCCGGCCTTCTTCGCGCCTCACCACCAGCGCCATCTTGGCATGGGTCTTGTGTCCCACCACGCCGTACACGACATGGGCACCCACCTCTTCGAGGCGCGCTGCCCAGTTAATGTTGGCCTCCTCGTCAAAGCGCGCCAATAACTCGACGACCACCGTCACCTCCTTGCCGCGTTCGGCTGCGGTAACAAGGGCTTCCATCAATGCTGAATCGGCGCCGGTGCGATACACGGTCAGCTTTATGGCAACCACATCGGGATCCACCGCCGCCTGCTGGAAGAATTTGATCACCGGCTGGAACGACTGGAACGGGTGGTGCAGCAAAATGTCGCCCTTGCGCACGGCCTCAAAGGTGTCCCTCTGTTTGATCAGCGCCGTCGGCAACCCGGGTGTAAAGGAGGGAAATTTGAGATCCGGGCGATCGACGCGATCCGGAACCTGAATGAGCCGCACCAGGTTTACCGGCCCGTTGACCCGGTACAGGTCGTCTTCACCCAGGCTGAACTGTTGCAACAGGAAATCGGTCATCTCCTTGGGGCAGCTGTCCGCCACCTCGAGCCGCACCGCGTCACCGTAATGACGATGCGGAAGTTCGCCTTGGAGCGCGGTGCGCAGGTTTTTGACTTCTTCCTCTTCCACGAATAACTCACTGTTGCGGGTGACGCGGAATTGGTAGCAGCCCAGCACATTCATACCGGCAAACAGTTCGCCCACGTGAGCATGCAAGATGGACGATAGAAAGACAAAGCCGTAATCGCAACCGGCCACGTCTCTCGGCATTTGTATGAAGCGTGGCAGAATGCGCGGGGCCTGTACCATGGCGACCCCAGAATTGCGCCCGAAGGCGTCCCGACCTTGTAGTTCCACCGCAAAGTTTAGGCTCTTGTTGAGCATGCGGGGGAAGGGATGCGAAGGATCCAAGCCGATAGGGGTCAGCACCGGCATCATTTCCCGGAAAAAAAAGGTTTTCACCCACTCGCGTTGCGCGTCATTCCACTGGGTACGCCTGAGGAACCGGATGCCGTGAGCCGAAAGCTGTGGCACGATTTCCTCGTAGAAAAGATCATATTGCCGTCCGACCAGTTCACGCACCTCTTCCGCAACGCGCTTTAAGACCTGCCGCGCCGATAAACCATTTGTACCGGCACCTCCGCTTTCGTTTTCAATCTGCTCCTTCAGCCCGGCGACCCGGATTTCGAAAAATTCGTCGAGATTACTGCTTACGATGCATATGAATTTAAGCCGCTCGAGAAGGGGAACTGTCGGATCCTCCGCCTGCGCCAATACGCGGCGGTTGAATTCAAGCTGGCCAAGCTCGCGATTTAAATGACTCTCCGCAGAAAGGCCATTGGCGGGCGAGGTTGTCTTAATCTCCGGCTCAGCGTGTCCGCCGACAACGTAACTTTCTGTGGAAAGACGATTCATGAGCAAACCTGTCATAACATCCTGCACCGCGCCGCTGCCGTTAACATTGTACCGAGCGGCAGCGAAATTTCAGAGCAGTTCAAAAACAGTGGCGGGGCGCCGTGCTTGAAGCCTGGAAAAGCTGCGGATTCAAAAATCCGCTGCTGCGAAACACTTGTTGACCACTGGGTCGGAAACTCCGTCCGGGCGTCAGGGCATTTGTCCCTGCGCCAAAAAAATATGCGTCTCTAACTTAATCCACTTTGTTTGTGTACCGGGGTGTCGGCGAGACTAAACCTTTTTTCGCCGTCCGGATGTCTAGGCCACCTTATCGAGACATGCAAAAAATTCGCTTCATTGATGCTCTGGTTAACGAGTAACAGCAGATAATTTGCTATTTTTCGAATTTTTTTTATTTTAACACACAGCCGAGCAAAGTTCCATTTTGGCTTTTTGAACATTTCCGTAGCGTACGGTTGCTGGATGACGATTAAAACATTGGGACTACCGTCAAGCCGATTTCGTTTCACTAAATTAGACTGCCAAAAGAAAATGCTTAGTGGAAAAATGGCAAGAAACGGCAGGCATCAAGCGCTCAGGCTTCTTGGACGCATAACGGCGAGGCTCTGGCTAGGCTCAAGCCCTTACCGGCTTTTGCCGGAAGCAAGTATTCACACCTCCTGCGGCATTCCCGCTCGGTGCACTTCCCGATGGTCCCCAAATGAATCGTGTATAATTATCTTTAGAAGCGCTTTTCAAGTCTGGGGTAATCTTGTGTTTTTTGAAGCACATACCACGGGTATGCAAATCCCCAGTTTGCGTATACCCTTACGGCCGTGCGGCTATATAAACTGATCAAAACTGTGCGCGCTAGCAGTTATCTTCTCGTCTGTAAATTCATTTGATGAGGTCTGTTTGGAATCGCAGCCTCGCAGCGCTGGGGATCATCCTGACGATTTCTATTCTCAGCGGTCTGCTGCTTGGATTGATGGCGGCGCTTATCACACTCGTCATCGTCACTTTGTTTTTGGTGCTCTATCACACCCGCCAACTCGACCATTTGCAGCGCTGGTCGGTCAGCGAGACTGAGAAACCGGTGCCGCTGGGTAGCTGGGTGTGGGAGCAGGTATTTGCGAACCTACACCGGCGCGTGCGCGCGCACAAAGAGGCGGAAGAGAATCTTACTACCACTCTGACGCGGATGCGAGAAGCCGCTGAGGCAATGCCCGACGGGATGGTAATTCTTACCGGGGACGACCGTATCGAATGGTTTAACTGGCACGCGACGAGCTATCTGGGGCTAAACCCGGTGCATGATATCGGCAAACCTCTCGCCAACCTGGTTCGCCAACCCGAAATCAGCGAGTTCGTCGCTCATGGCAATTTCGGTGAACCGCTGGTTGTCAAACCAGCGCGCGACCCGCGGCACACTCTAGCACTGCAAATCATACCTTATGGCGCCAAGCAGAAGCTTCTCGTTGCGCGCGACATTTCCGAGCTCGAGGAAGTGGAAACCATGCGCCGGGACTTTATCGCGAATGTCTCACATGAATTGCGCACCCCGCTTACCGTGCTGTGCGGTTTCCTGGAAACTCTGGAAAGCTTGCCGCCCGATGATCCCGAAGCACCACGCTATCTCAAGCTCATGAAAACTCAGGCAGACAGCATGCAGCGTCTGGTCAATGACCTGTTGACGCTATCGCAGCTTGAAAGCCCACAGAATCCGCTAAAGGAAGCGGCGATCGACATTGCTGCGCTTGCGCGGAGCACGTATGAAAACGCACTGGGATTGAGCGCCGGATCGCAGCAGATCAATTTGCAAATCGATTCCGCAACCAAAATCCTAGGCAGCGAAACCGAGCTTGCCAGCGCATTTGGTAATTTGGCAAGCAACGCAGTCCGGTATACGCCACGCGGGGGCAATATTACACTAAGCTGGCACAACACCGGGGACCAAGCCGTATTCGAAGTAAGCGACACAGGCATCGGCATTGCGCCCGAACATATTCCGCGCATCACTGAACGTTTTTACCGCGTTGACCGCGGCCGATCGCGCGACTCTGGCGGCACCGGGCTCGGCCTCGCCATCGTCAAGCACGTGGTGCTGCGGCACCAGGCGGAACTTTCCATCAACAGCACACCCGGCAAAGGAAGCAGCTTTGCTATTCGCTTTCCAGCAGTACGTTGCTTGTCCTAACCGTCTGCATTAACCGGTTTTTCTAGCATAGGCGCAAGCACCGCGCTTTTCTTCAGAAATTCCGGCCACAGCAGCCGATTTGGTCTTGTTGCGCTGACAGAATTCAGTCTACGCCAAATTAAATTTGGTCGCAGTGCAGACGGCTGATGCCAACTCTTCATTGCAAACTGTGACAAAAAAATCAAAAAATGTTCATTAAAGTTTCTTATTTTACGATCAGACTGTTTGGCGAATCGAAAAGAAAATCTCTATAGGAAGGTGTGTGTCATGCAACAGCCTGCATACGACTTCGATACTTCCGTTGCCGCGGAAGGTTTCAGACAGGCGCAAATGGCGAACGAATATCGACTCAGCCAATTACATCGCGACGCTTGGCTCAAGCAGTTTTTATGCCGTGCCAGGAAGGTTTTCGGCTTGCCGGTCCAGCAAAAATACCCCGCCAGCGAATTTGCGCGAGAGCTGGAGCAGCTGGGCTATTTTGGGTTTGCACACTACGTGCGCAATTACTCGATCTGCGAACCTGACCCGCGTCCACTCTCGGAAATTTAATGTTGTATTGCAGGCCAAAGTTGCTCTTCTGCCTTGCTCAGCGCTGCGCTTCAACTTTCCTTCAAGCACCGGCGTTACAAAGCGAAAGAAATGAAATGGGCAGCGTATCAACTACATGGCGAGTGAATATTCTGCACGGGAGAGGCAAGGGTTTCACCGAGCCGTCATTTGCCGTGGGTTATGTGAACTTGTGCCCGGCCTAAGCTTCGGTAAAGTTGAATCCGCCGCGTGACCGGCCACCAGTCATAGAGAAAAATTTCCAGCGGACGCCACATCGCCACCCAACCGCCGATCGTCAGGCTTTCGCGCACAATGCTGAGAAAGGTGCCGGTCGTTAATTCCTCAATGGCATTGGCAGCCAGAAGGCACAGCGCGAGAAAGCTGAGCCCGATTACCAGACTTTTTCTTCCCTCGCGCAACAGCCTATGAAGGCCCCTACGCGCAAGTCCGACCTTGTAATCGTAATAATTATGAATGGCCTCGTTGACTAGAGCGTTGGGATCGCCTTCAGTCGGAAGTTGCTCCAAGTGTATAGCGATATGGATCCGGCTTTGGGGCGGGAACTCCAGCGCCCAGCTCTCGATGAATTCCTCTGCCTCGGGATCGAGGTCTTTATGTACAAAGGGCGTCGGGTCCATTGAATTGAACAGCTGGGCCAAGTCATGCAGGTGAAGTTCGACCCGATGAACCGATGGAGCACTCGTCTTCATGGCGAACAAGGGTTTAGTGCTAGGGGCGGACTCGATTCAGTCCGGTGAATTCGAGTTCTGCAAAAATTAGCATCTGTGCCAGGACTGGCTGTTGATCAGGCATAGGGTGTATGACTAGAGCAAGTGCCAGGTAATTGGTCGTAATGCGTGCCGGAGTCATAATTCTATCAAACTGCGTGGGAAGGAAATCGTTTAATGCTCCAAACAGTAGGGATTAGCGCTGTGTTGCTCGGAACCCATGTCCTTTCGCAGGTAGCGGCAAATTGGCAAGTTTAGTCTGGGTAGACAACGAGCGGGCAGCATGCGGTATAGTGTCAGGTGCTGTCATTTTTTGTTGCGCTTGGAAGGAGGACGACATGGCAGAACGATTGCGCTGCGACCCCAGCTTTTATCCTTCACCGAAGCTCGCCATGGAAGCACCTGCCGAGCGCTATGCCTATGTGGCGCTGCTTTGTCCGGACAAATCCAAGCCAGATGCACTGGCAGTCGTCGACGTCGCACCCGGCTCGAAGAGCTATGGCCGTGTCGTCCACAAGGTAACACTTTCCCATCTCGGGGACGAACTGCATCA
>Ga0187776_10000222_pt1 | contig 27698 bp, 37 predicted proteins | sample 0216_BV02_MP12_2_FD_132426 | JGI IMG/M metagenome (GOLD analysis project Ga0187776, IMG submission 132426) | Tropical peat soil microbial communities from peatlands in Department of Meta, Colombia - 0216_BV02_MP12_20_MG | ecosystem: Environmental > Terrestrial > Soil > Wetlands > Peat | place...
CCGATTGAGCGCGCGCAGGGTGCGCATGATGTCGTGCGAGGTGCGGGTATCGAGATTGCCCGTCGGCTCGTCGGCCAGCAGCAGGTCCGGTCCATTGATCAGAGCGCGCGCAATGGCGACGCGCTGCTGCTGGCCGCCGGATAGCTGGGCAGGACTGCTGTTCTCGCGATCTTTCAGCCCGAACTCGGCAAGTGCCGCGCGCGCGCGCAGCGCGTTCGCTGCCTCGTGTAAGGCCGGTGCCGGCATAGAAGAGTGGCAACGCGACGTTCTCGACGGCACTGGTACGCGGGAGCAGGTTGAAGCTCTGAAACACAAAACCGATGCGCTCCCCGCGCATGTGTGCGAGGGCAGGCTCGCTCAGATGTGTGACATCGATTCCCTCGAAAAGATACTGACCGCCGGTCGGGCGATCGAGGCAGCCACAGACGTTCATCAACGTCGACTTGCCGGAGCCCGAGGACCCCATGATTGCGAGAAACTCGCCGCGATTGATCGTCAGGCTGAGGTCATCGAGCGCGTGCACCTCGGTGTCGCCCACCCGATAGGTGCGCACCACATGTGCAAGCTCGATCAGCGCTCCCATGACGCACTTGCGCGCGGCGTCCCGCTAGAAGCCGAAATGCAAGCTTCGGCCTTGCGAACCGGCGGCGACGCGCTGTTCTCCGATGATAACCTGGTCTCCCGAACGCAGCTCGCCCGTAAGGACTTCGGTATAGGTGTCGTCGGCAAGCCCGGTCGTGATACTGAGCGCGACCGGCTTGCCGCCGCGCAGGATCCAGACCTGCCCGTTGTCGCTCGCACGCGATGAAGCCTGGGACGGGCCTGGCCGGATCGCGCGCAAACCGCCGGGGCTGAAGCGCAGCGCCTGGTTCGGAATGCGCAAGACCCCTTCTCGCCGGTCGGTAACGATGCTGACGGTCGCCGTCATGCCGGGCTTGAGCAGAAACTGTTCGTTACCTGCGCCAACGACGACATCGTAGGTCACGACGTTCTGGACGGTCTGGGGCGCCTGGCGCACCTGGACGACCGTGCCGTGAAACGCGCGGTCAGTGAAGGCCTCGACCGTGAATGTCGCCGAGTCGCCCTGCCTGATCGCGCCGATGTCGCTCTCGCTTACATTCGTATCGACCTGCATCTTGGTGAGATCAGTCGCAATCAGAAACAGCGTGGGGGTCTGAAAACTGGCGGCCACGGTCTGACCGATGGTGATATTGCGCGCTACCACGGTCCCATCGACCGGGGAGACGATGTTGGTGTAGCCGAGATTGACCGTGGCGGTCTCCACCGTCGCACGATCGAGCTGTACCGAGCCTTCCAGCTGATGGACCAGCGCGACCTGATCCTCGTAGGTCTGCCTGGCGATGGAATCCTGATTTTTCAGCTCTGAATAACGAGCGAGATTCACCCGTGCGCCTTCCAGCTGCGCCGAATCGCGCGCCAGTTGGCCCCTCGCCTGATCGAGCGCCGCCTGATAGGGGCGTGGATCGACCTTGGCGCACAGCTGGCCCTTCTTTACCTGCGTGTTGTAGTCGCAGTACATGTTGCTGATGACGCCCGAGACGTAGGAGCCGATGATGATGGTGAGCATCGGGTTTACCGTGCCCGTCGCGGTGACCGAGCGTGAAACGGTCCCGGGCGTCACGGTGGCGAGGCGATACATGGGCTGTGCGGCGGGTCGCATTGCCCACCACAACGTCCCGACCGCGAGCACGAGCAGCAGCGCGCCGAGTGCCATGAACTTGCGGCCAGCGGCGGTCAGATGGAGCGTGGAGTGAAACGCTCCCCACCGTGCCGCTCTCGCGTGTCCCTCACTGCCGAGAAGACTCAATCGGTCCACTTTGGGGCTCTGCCTTGACGGCACTCCTGCAGCTTACGATGACCGACCGAAGCATAGGCCGAGGGGCCGCCAGCCAGAATGTCGGTAACCACGTACGACTGCGTGGACTACCCGCAGCCAGGTGCACGTTCGCATCTGGTCCGCCGGTTGCTATGCGGGAACGTACAAGTGCCTATTTAACAAACGTAGACTGCCGCAGCACGCCTGCCACGACCGCCTCATTGAAATCTTCCAACAAATCGCCGCTGACAACTTCATAGTCCCGTAGAGATAACGATACGCGAAGCAACCTTTCAGCCCAGCGGGGGGGCTCCATTGCGTTCATGCAAATCTCCTCTTAGGTCGCCACTTGACGCCGCGCCACAGCGCCGCAGTCAACACTCGGGACTCGTCGAGCGCATCGATCCCAGAAGACGCCAGTCGATAGAATCGCCGAGCTCTTCCTCCCCGCTCTGGGGCGCCTGGCTCCAGTCGCGAGATGAGCAAGCCCCGTTCTTCGAGTCGATTCAATGTGGCGTACGCGGCCCCCGCCGATACCCGGCGACCGAGGCGCAGTTCTAAGTCCTTAATGACCGGCCGGCCGTAGGCCCGCTCAGACAGTCGGTGAACTGAAAGGAGAACGGCCTGCTCAAATGTGCCGAGTGATTCTGCCATGCCTACATTGTAGACTTTGGCTCTGCCGACTTCAATGCCTTCCTCACAGCACTCTGAGCCTGAGTAATAGTGCTCCGGACGTCCGACTCGTGCCGGCGCGAGCCTTCGGGCGCGCATCCAAGAGATACTCGCCAAGAGAGGTTGACACTCTTCTGCCCCGTGGTAATACTACCGGTATGAAAGTCGCAGTTTCAATTCCCGACGAGATTTTCGCCGAGACCGAATACTTGGCGAAACGTCTGAAGTCCTCACGCAGCGAGCTCTATAGCCGCGCTCTGGGTGAATTCCTGAAACGTCACGCTCCAGACCGCGTGACGGAGGCTATGGATGAAGTGATAGCCGCTGTGGGTGGTACAACCGATGCCTTTAGCCGACGCGCCGCGCGCCAGATTCTGCGGAAGGTTGAGTGGTAATCGAACAGGCGGAGGTCTGGTGGGCGGATCTGGATGAGCCCACCGGGTCCGAAGCGGGATACCGCCGGCCCGTCGTGGTCGTGCAGGGAAACGCGCTCAACCGCAGCCGAATTGGCACCGCAGTCTGTGTTCCGCTGACCAGCAACCTCAAGTGGTCGGACGCTCCGGGCAACGTGCTGTTGCCACGTCAGGAAACAGGTTTGCCGCGGGACTCGGTTGCTAACGTCTCGCTTGTCGTGGCCCTGGACAAGCGGCAGCTCACCGAGCGCGTGCGTAAACTTCCACCGCGTCGCTTTCAGCTCATCCTCGCGGGCATAGACACGGTCCTCGGCCGGTGAAGCAATCTGGATGTCGATAGCGCCGCCGGGACAATTTTGGGACAGTGGTCGTGACGTCGCGTGATATCAAGTGATATCAAATGACAACAAGCCCTTGTTGCAATTGAGGGAACCGCTCGCATATCGTTGACTCGTAGATACCCTACTTCCGTTTCACACGGCAGAGGTCACTGGTTCGAGCCCAGTACCGCCCACCATTGCGAACAAGAATTTCGGCTGATCTCCTGAGACCGGTTCGCACGAATTTGGGACAGTGAGCGCCCAGTTCGCGCTGCTCGCAGACAGCAGGATTCCGCCATGAGCCGCATCGGTTGTTGCCCCTTGAGTTTCTCGCAAGCGGACTGTCGCAGTGGGCGAACGTGGCGGCGCGTTCCTCGGCGCCCCAACCACGGACCTGGGGGTCTTATGAGTCAGAATAGAGCTAGGAGCCCCTCGAGTTAACGGTGGGCCTTGCAAGGTCGCGGGAGATGTCTTCGCTGAGGTCGTCAACGCCCACGCTCAGGATCGCTCCACGAGGGCTCATGGACACAAGAAAAGACCCAGCGCTCAGCATGGTTTTCGCGTACACGGCGCTGGTGCTCGGCTTCTAGGTGCTGTGCTGGCTGCTGATCACCCTCGCCCAGCGCGGCTCGCTGCCGTTCGCCATGGGCCCGCCCGATTTCTCGCTCGAGAAAAGCCCCGTCCGGGGTCTCATTTGCGCACTCGGCCTGCGAAGCTTCGGTCCCGCACTCGCCGCGATCATCACGCTTTATTTCTTCCAGGGCCGGGCCGGACTCGCAGGCCTGTGGCGGAGCATGACGTTTTTCCGGCTTCCCGTTTCGCTGTACGCGCTCGCGGTCTTTGCGCCGCTCGCGGTGAGCGCCCTCATCGCGGCCTTAGGCCTTTACTCCGGCAGGCTGCAGTACGCCGCTGACCAGTTGCAGCCGCTGCGCTTCGCCGCTTTTTTCGCCCTCATGCTGATAGTCGACGGGCCGCTAGGCGAGGAGCCCGGCTGGCGCGGGCTCCGGTTGCCGCGTCTGCGCCGCTTGGTGACCGCTGCTCGCAGACGGCAGGGTTAGCGGCGGCAGGGCTCTCCCCACTGCGGCTATAGGCTCCTCATAGCGCGTATTCGAATCTCGCCCGGATTGTCCTCGGTACCCCGGGGTGAACGACATAGTCGGGCGTGGCGTAGGCTTCGTTCGCTAGTCGCGAGACATAGTAGTACTCGATGTCGTTCCATTTGGCATTGGCGAGGTTGAAGACGTCGAGGGCAAACAGGCATCGTCCACGACTGTGATATCCCACCTCGAGATCGAGCGTCGTGTAGGCCGGCGAACGCGCGCTGTTGTCCTCCACCAGCGGCGACTCGCCAAAGTGTCGGGCCCGGATCGAGCCGAACCACCCGGGGGGATGCTGTGCGGTCAAGCCGGCATCGATCACATTGGTCGGGCTATTCGGAATGTATCTCCCCGTAATGGCGATCGGCGTGGCACACGGATGGCTGGGGGCCGCGTCACCACAGCCCAGGTCATCCGGCGGCACGTCGTGGTCGAATCGACCGCGCGAGAAGGCGGCGTTGAGGTCACCGTGCAGCCAGCTGTTGAACCTGAGGGTATTACCCCACTCCACACCCGTGCGGGTCGTCGCACCACTCGGGGCCGTCACGCCAGCATCCCCATCGAAGACCAGCTCGCTCTGGAGCTTGAGCAGGAAGACATCGAGTGTCGTATGCCACGGCGGCAACGGATTGGTGGCAATGCCGAGCTCCGCGCTCGTCGCACGAGTCAGTGGGGTTACTGGTGGAACGTCGGGATTCTGACCGCTGCGGGTCACGCCGCGAGCGTCGTTACTGTGATAGCCGTTGGCCAGGGTGATGTAGTACGAGGTCTCAGCCCAGGGTCCCAGGATCAGTCCGAACTTGGGACTAAAGATGTTCGCGCGGACCGTGCCCTCATTGCACCCGAGAGGATCACTCGTGAGGTTGCAGCTACCGTCGGGGTTTCGCATCTTGTCCCTGACGTCAAGATCGAACTCGTCTTCGCGAAGCCCCAGGACCGTACGAACCGCGCCGGTCCAGGCAGTGCTGTTCTCCACGTACACGGCGCCCTTGGATTCGACCACGCCGGCATCCTGCCGGGTGGAAAGATACTGGCGTTCAAAGGTGGCATCGATCGCCACGTCGCGGATGTCATCCACTCGCGCCTGGGCCCCGACCACGGTCGAGCTCGGACGATCCCAAAGGGTCCCGAACCAGGTCTTTGAGGCCTCGAATCCGTAAACGACACGATCGTCGTGCTGCAGCATCTGATCGGCGTAGATCGGATCCCGCAGGTAGTACGTAAAGTCGGAGTACAGATCGAGCTTGTAGCGGATCACGTAGGCAGAGAATTCCACCTGGTCGTTCTCGGACCGCTTTACGCGGTTGAAGGACAGACTGTAGCGACTGGAGATGCCTCCGTCGGAGGGACTCAGGGTTCCGAATCGACCGACGAGCCCATCGGTAATCGCGCGCTCGGGCACCTGGTCAGTGGAATTCCATCGACCCGAGTAGGCCATCGCCGTGATGGTAAAGAAGTCCTGAGCCTCGCCGCGGTAATAGCGCACGACGCCATTGACGCGGTTGTAGTCGTCCGGATTCTCGAAAGGACCATCGTTGTGATACAGGTCGCCGGCGCCCAGCAGAGTTCCACCGGCAAGCGCCGTAGAGCCCATCAGCAGCGCGCGCCGATAGCCGTCCTGCCCGAAACCGAGCGTGGCCGAATCAGGGAGGGCGTTGACGAGGCCCATGCGGACGGCGCCCGCCGTGGCGAAGTCCCCCTCGTCCGCGTAGTAGGGGCCCTTCTTGTAGTGGAGGTCACTCACCAGCTCAGGGATCAGGAAGTTGAGGTCGGTGTAGCCCTGACCATGAGCATGCGTGGGCATGTTGACCGGCATGTCATCGACCTCGGTGGCCAGGTCGGTGCCGTGATCGAGGTTGAATGCCCGCAAGAAGTACTGGTTTGCCTTGCCCTCGCCCGAATGCTGGGTGACGATGAGTCCTGGCACGTTCTCGAGGACCGCGCCCGGGCGCAGTACAGGCTGGCTCGCCAGGTCCTGTTGGCTCACGTCTCCCTGCGAGGCGGCAGTCATGTTGCTCACCCCGGTGGCGATGATCGTAATGGTCTGCAGGTCGGGAGTTCCCTCCGTGCCACTCGCTTCGGCGAGCACGGTGGAGACAGAAGCGGCATAGATCCCTCCGGTCAGGCAGGCGAGCAGCGCCGGCCGTAGAACGAGAGGCCTGTTCAAGCACCTGACTCCCAGGCAGAAGGTATGAAGTTCTATAGTTTCGTCATACCGAAACGGCATTGTAGGGTGGAAGATGGGCCCGGGAATAAGGAGTTTCCGCTACGTCCGTTGCCAGATCGTCACTCGCTCTGGCGATCTACCATGGGACGAGAGCATGATCGGCGGCGATCGCGATGCAGCAGCGGAGAAGAGCTATGCGGCGACTGACGATCTCGCTAGACGACGGACTGGCAGACACTTTCGACAGGCTGACAGCGGAGAAGGGATACGAGAACCGCTCCGAGGCGTTTCGCGACCTGCTGCGAAACGAACTCGATAGAAAGCGCCTGCAGGGAGCCGGATCGAAGTTTTGCGTTGGGGTCTTGAGCTACGTCTTCAATCACCATGAGCGCGACCTATCGCGTCGGCTCACGGCGAAGCAGCATGAGCACCACGACGTGACAGTGGCGACGCTGCATGCCCATCTGGATCACGACAACTGCGTCGAAAGCGTGATACTCCGCGGGCCCACTGCTGCTGTAGTAAGGTTTGCGCAATCGGTCATTGCAGAGAAGGGTGTCCGCCACGGAGAGTTCCGACCCATACCAGTGGATGTGGACGGCGGACACCGCGGTCACCAGCACATCCGACCGTATACCTGACTAGAACGGACTTGCTGGATCCAAAGCGAGCTTTTCGAACGTCCAGTACCGGCCGTTGAGCACGATCACCGCCATCAGCACGATCACTGCCAGTACCGTGATCAATGACGGGACGCCGAAGATCGACAGCGCGGCCGTCATGCCGACGAACTCCGTGACCAGTGTCAGCCAGTCCACGATCATCAGATCGAGCAGCGAGAACCAGCCCCAGAAGGCCCCGAACCCGTCGAAAATGGCCTCGGCGTGCCCGCGTTTGGTCACGGCGCCCAGGCGCACGGTCATCTCCTGTACGTAGTAAGCGACCGGAATCAGGACCAGCAGGAACCAGATTAGGTGGTAGCCGTACTTCGCTCCGGTCGCCGCGTACGTGGTTATGCCGCCTGCGTCGTTGTCGGCCACCGTTACGACGATGCCGGGACCTGCGAGCACCAGATAGAGCCGGGCCGCTTTCCAGCCCTTGCGCAGTCCGTACTAGAGTCTGGCGAAGACGTTCATGTCGGTCAGAGCTGCAGGTGAACGCGCACGGCCAGGATCGATACCGGTCCCCGGTCGCTGTTGTACGCCGGGTTCCTCACCCACTGATAGTCAAGGGTGAGGTGCGCCCAGGAGCGCGCCGCCAGGTTGTAGCAGGTCTCCAGGATTTGTTCCGTGCCGGGGTTCGGGAGCTTGCCATCCCCGACCAGGATGCCAAGGCCCCCCAGGTCGAGGTACTGCTCACGCACCTGGGAAATACCATTCACAACCGCAGCGAAGCCGAGGACGTCCTCGGGACGATGCCACCCAGCGCCTTTGATCGATGCGCCGATAGCGACGGTGTGGTCGATGTCCGTGAACTCATAAGCTTCCACGTCACCCGAATCCTTGCCGACTCGGGCAAAGACACCGACATCCGCCGATAGCGGCTGCTCGATGCTGAGACTCACTCCCGCGCGGCTACGGTACTGACGCACCGCTGCCGGGTTCGGCGTCGTGCCCGTCGCGATCGCCAGCGCGATCGCATCCTCGAGGAGCGCCATGTGACCGCGACTCTCGAAAGCAGTGAGGAGAATGCGCCCGGTCTGCCCAAACAACAGGTAGCGCTTCTCGATTTCGGCGTCCATCTGGAACTCGTGGAAGCCGTGCTCGAGACTCTCGCTGTTCGGCACATCGGAAAGATCGAATACGCCGGCGCGGTAGGTCCAGGATCCGAGATAGCGCTCGGCGGCCGCGCCGATGGTGTAGCCCCACGCGTCTGCGGCGTAGTCGAAGGTGCCAGTATCGACCAGCGACCAATTGAGGAAGTCGACCCGTGGGTCGTGCGCGTACTGATTGGTATCGAACACGTCGGTCACGGCGAACTTGCCTACGGTGAACACCCACCGATCGCGGCTGCGCGATCCGCCCAATTGATTGGCAACTCCGTCGACGGGCTCCCGAGCGTCCCCGGTGCCGATGGTCTGACGCACGAACGCCCGGGGTAGCCGAAAGTACGGCGAATGGGAGCCGACCTTGTACGCCTCGCCGCTCGGAAATCCCGCGACGCCGAGCGTATTGTCGAGACCGAAGCCTTGATCGATCTCGGGGTTGACCCAGGCCTCGGCGCCGGACCACAGTCGCGCGCCCAGGAACAGCGTGGCATCCACGGTCTCGCGACCGCTCGCAGGCGAAAGACTGTTCGGCCCTCGGTAGGGCGTGTGGAAGTTGCTGGTCTCCTGTTCCACGTAGGTCATTTGCCCGTGTATCGCGAAGACCTCGTCGCGGATCGGTTGCGAGGCCATATTTTGCAATTCATCGGCGGCGCGCACCGGCGCCGCCGGCGCGCACAGCATCACCATGAACAGGGAGGCAGCTACGGCGGACGCCGCGATCATTGAGGCCCGCAGCGGCCCTCGCCGCCTCCGGGTGTGCGCCACCCTCTGGCTGCCCGGACGGACCTCCCGCACTACGCTCGCAAATCTCGTCAGTCCCATAATCGCCCCCAGCGTGCAGTGTCGGAACCGCGTTGCCGCAATTCGCGCGCGCTACTCGGGTCATGAGCCGGCGGGTCGTATGATCCGAAGCGGAAGCGTTTCCATCCCTCAGCCGAGGGTGCCGCATCCGCAATTCGTTTGGGGTGCGCCTGTGTAGAGAGGTGCCTCGCCCGAGGCCGGGCTACGGAGCCGCCCTCCGGGTGCAACGACACCTCTGCGGTCAGGCGGTAAAGACATCTACGGGTTAGCGAACCGAGGGCGCTCGCGCCGCCTGCTGCGGCGACCTCTAACACGACCACTGCCCATGAAGACGTCCTGTGTAACCCAAGACGGGCGCGACCATACGCCGGGACTTCTCACGTGTAAATACCCGCGGGAGATTTTCTTCCGATACCATACCCCCCTTGGTATCTGTGCTTACCCAAGGGCGGGCTGCGAAGCCATAACTGGTCTCGAGAATCTGCTCCGCCCCGAGATGCGGGTGGCTGGCCGTCACCCACGGCGATGCCCCGTCACCCAGGTTCAAGTATCGGCGGCGTACCGCCCACGAGGGCGACGACGGCGTTGCTGATGGGACAATTTTGGGACAGTCAGCTCCTGACGTCGCGTGATATCAAATGACATGACGTGATACCAAGTGCCTGTTGCAATTGGGGACACCACTCGCATATCGTTGATTCGTAAGCACCCGACTTCCGTTTCACACGGCAGAGGTCACTGGTTCGAGCCCAGTACCGCCCACCAATCAGAACAAAAACCTCCAGCGCTTCTCTCAAGGTAATTCACCTGAATTTGGGACACTTTGGGACACTGGGGCACCGCGAGAAGTCCTTGCACAGGCCCGGGCTTATTGACTCTGCGGTTGACGCATCTGCATCAATGAGCCATATTGATGCATATGAGGACTACTCTAATCATCGACGACGCCCTGCTAGCCAGAGCCCAGGAATTGAGCGGCCTGCAGGAGAAGACCGCCGTACTGCATGCCGGGCTGCAGGCCCTGATCGCGCGCGAGAATGCGCGCAGATTAGCGGCGCTGGGTGGAAGTGAGCGGCGTCTCAAGCCGATTCCCCGCCGCCGGGCGCGCACCGCCCGCTAGCCAGCGAAGATGCTGGTCGATACCTCCGTCTGGGTCGACCATCTGCGTCGACGTAACTCGACGCTGGTTGTGCTGCTGGAGCAAACGCAGGTTTGGACACATTCCTTCGTTGTCGGGGAGCTGGCGTGCGGCAACCTCGCGCAACGAGACAAGGTGCTGAGTGCTCTCAGCGCGCTACCGCACGCGCCGGTATGCAGTCACGACGAAGCGCTCGCGTTTCTTGAGAGCCACCGTCTGATGGGACGAGGCCTGGGATGGATTGATATGCACCTGCTTGCGTCAGCAAGGTTGGCCAAGCTTCCTTTTTGGACGCTGGATAAGCGACTTGCGGCCGTAGCCACAACACTGCAGCTACAAAGCTAGCTCGACGCGCGCGCTAAGCAATCCCTGCTCACAGACGGCAGGTTGCCTCAAGCGGCCCGCGCATCCGTCAGTCCGATCGTCAGCTGCTTGCCGACGGCACTGGCAGCCTTCTGGACGGTATCAAGCAGCACGTTCGGATTCTCAGGGTCGAGGAGCCGCTCGAGCTGACTGCGGCTCGTTCCCATCCGCTTTGCCATCTCGCTCTTGCTGATGCCCTCCTTCTTCATGGCCTCGGTGACTTCCCAGGAGAGCACCCGCTTCCACGCGAGTGTAGTCACCTCCTCGTAAAGCCCCTCGGATCGCAGGAACTCGTCGAACGAAGAGCCCAGATGCTTATTTCGTCGTTTTGCCACTTTCCACTTCCTTTTGCCGCTTCACAGCAAGATCCAGGTCCGACTTCGGCGTCTCCTGCGTCTTCTTGATGAACCCATGCAGAAGCACCATTTGCTCCTGATAGACAAAAAACAAGATTCGCGCGATCCGGCTCTGGGTGAGAGAGCTTCTCACCTCCCACAATCCCCGCCGTGAACTGAGCGGCCGGCACGTGGGCATGCCCACCGGCCAACCAAATTCGACGGTGGCGATGTCGGTACCCACGATTCGCTTGTCCTCGCGCGAAAGCGCCTTCAGCCATTTGCGCACCGGCTCGACACCGGTAGCCGACCTATAAAAGGTCGCCGGCAGGATCTTGCGCTTCTTGGCAGCCATTGGCTCTGCGTACCTTCTGCGGTACATTGTACCTTATAAGGTACAAGACGCAAAGACCGCTTGCCGAGGCGCAAGCCTCCCATGGTCCCGAGAGCACACATGAGTCCCTGCTCACAGGCGGCAGGGTTTGATGAGCTCTAAACGATTTCGCTCCGCTAGCCTGTCTGCGATATTCTTCCCCCAAAAGTGGGCGTATCGGCCAGCGTGACTTGACGGGCGAGTTACGCTTGAACAAATGAGCACTCCGGTGCGGCAGAGGCTGCCGGCCATGAATACCGAACCGATTGAGCGAGCAATGGACCGGCGCTCTAGTAGTCCGGTCCTCGGATGGGTGACCATCCTGGTCATTGCGATTGGCGGCCTCGCGCTCGTAAAGTGGGTCCCCTACTACCACAAGGGCCTGTACGCGGCGGCCAATCACTCCATTGGGTCGTCCATCCTCATGGGCAACGCGGATCGACCGCCTGTGCCATCGATGCGGGCCGCGATTGACTACGCAATGGCCTACGGCAAGGCAATCTGGAAGGCCATGGTACTCGGGCTGCTCCTCGGCTCCGCCGTTCAGGTTCTGCTGCCACGCCACTGGATCGCATCGAGTCTGGGCGGCCGCGGCATGCGCAGCGTGATCCTCGGTGGCGTTCTGTCCCTGCCGGGCATGATGTGCACGTGCTGCGCTGCGCCCGTCGTTGCCGGGCTCCGGGAGCGCCGTACTGCACCCGGCAGCGCGGTCGCGTTCTGGCTTGGTAACACAGTCCTTAACCCTGCGACGCTCATTTTCACTGGCTTTGTGCTCGGGTGGCACTGGTCCGCGCTGCGGCTCGTTCTGGGTTTAATCATGGTCTTCGGACTCGGGTGGCTTGTCAGTCGCTTTACCGGACCTGACGAGGGCATAAGAGTGGAGCAGGTGCCAGTGATTCAAGGCACAGAAAAAAACCCTGAACGGCTTCTCGTCCGCTGGCTCATCACGCTCGGGCGAATGTCTGCGCGCCTGCTTCCTGAGTTTGTCGTATTGGTCCTGGCTCTCGGCGCCGCCCGAGCCTGGCTCTTCCCCCATGTAGGACACGATGTCGACAACTCGCTGCTGTGGATCGCCGCATTTGCCCTCGCTGGTGCGGTCTTCGTAATCCCAACCGCCGGAGAAGTTCCGGTCGTACAGGCGATGCTCGCTCTCGGAGTCGGGGTTGGACCAGCTGCCGCCCTTCTCATGACGCTCCCTCCCATCAGCATCCCGTCAGTCGCCATGCTCTGGGGTTCGTTCGCGCCGCGCACACTGCGCCTCGTGTCGATCGGTGTGATCGTGCTCGGGTGCGCTGCAGGCATCGTGGCAACCCGACTCTTCTCCTAAGGACAGCCGGTGGCTGCGGAGGGACGTTCGGATCTGTGGCGACAGCCGACTGCGACAATTCTGGGACAGTGCGGTCGTGACGGTGCGTGATATCAAGTGCCGCCCACCAACCAGAACAAGCACTTAGGGCAATTCCTTGAATATGCTTCCCTTGAATTTGGGACACTTATTTCCCTACTGTATAACCCAAGCGTTTGGTTTAAATGCGCAAGTCAGATCTGATGACCGACTGGATAGGGAAGGAGATGCGTGCGAATTTCGCTCGGGCTTCCCGCGCCGGGAAACGAGCAGCGAAAACTGAGCCACGGGCTGCCTACGTCGAGTATCGCGCCCGTGGTCGTGTACTGCGGATCGAGCTGACGAACGGGGCAGCCGTCACCCTGCCGGTGAGGCTCATACCCAGTCTCAGTAGAGCCGCGCCGCGCGACGTCCGCACGGTCGAGATTCTTGGACGAGGTGGTGGCTTGCACTGGGAGCGCCTGGATCTCGACCTAAGCGTACCCGGTCTCTTTTCCTCAGTGTTCGCCGGACCAGAGTGGCTGGCAGAGCTGGGCCGCATCGGTGGCCGAAAATCGTCGGCCGCAAAAGCAGCCGCGGCCCGGAAAAATGGGCGTAAAGGTGGTCGTCCGCGGATCCGATCGAGAGGGGGACCGGTGGAGTCTTGACGCCTCCCCATTGCGGTATTACCTTATGACTACCTAGACTGTGAGCACGAATCCGCCAATGGCCGCTACAAGCCTGAAACTCCCTGAGGACCTCAAACGCCGCATCGAACGGCTGGCAAACGCGGCCAACAAGACGCCCCACGCATTCATGATCGAAGCGCTGGCTCGCGAGGCTGAGCGATCGGAACTGAGAGCGCGCTTCGCCGACGAGGCAGCACGTTCAGAGGCGCAAGCGCTTTCGAGTGGAAAGGCCTTCGAGCTCGCTGCAACCTTTGACTACCTGGCCGCGCGAGCGTCCGGCGTCAAGGCGCGGCGCCCCAAGGCCCGTGCATGGCGACGGTCGAAATAACCCAAAGGGCACTTGCCGATCTCGAACGGCTCTTTGACTTCATTGGCGCCGAGAACCCCCAAAAGGCACGCGAACAGATTCTGAGCGTGCGTAAGGCTTTTGAGCTTCTTGGCGACCATCCGCTGCTTGGACAGCCCGCAGAGGATGGCCGGCGGGAACTCATCCTCTCTCGCGGTCGCTACGGATATATCGCGAAATACCGCTGGCTGCCGGCCGAAGATATCGTTCTGATCCTTGCCGTTCGCCACCAGCTTGAGGCGGGATACGGAGGCGAGTAAAAGCGGTTGCGATCCCTGCTTTAGCCATTCGTAGAACCCGCTAGCCGACACCCCTAATGCCTCGCTCATCCACCGTACCGGCCAGACGCTTCGGTGACGTGCCATGAAGGCGTACTTCACTCGCGGTCTTTCGCGAAGTACGCGAGCGCTTTTTTTAACGTGTCACGCTCCGCCGTGACCTTCATCAGCTCGCGCTTCAAGCGAAAAATCTCCGCTTCCTCCGGCCTCATCTTCCCCTTGCCAGGAAACAGGTTGTCGGGGTCCTTATCGAACTGCCTCACCCACTCCCGCACCACGTTGAGATGCAGCCCGAGCTCGCGTGCCACCCGAGCCTTCGAAATACCAGTGCGCACCAACCTGACTGCTTCGAGCTTGAACTCCGGCGTATAGGATCGTCGCTCCCGCTTCTCCCCCTTCTCCATGAAACACCTCCCGGTTCATCATCCCACCTTAAGAAGGTGTCCGGGAAATCGGGGGAAGCCCAAACCGGCCACAAGCGGTCATCCGACAGGCGGAACGAACTCACTGCAAGCGGACATTGCGAGAGCGACAAATAGAGAGTCGAATTTCCCCTGTGGTTTGCCCGATCCTCATTCTGTATCGGATTGGACAATTGTTTGGATTGTTCCAATGACTGAATTTTTCTCGCCATGAAGCGTTATCGCACCGCCGTCGCTGTTTCGTTCCTGGCCCTGTTTTCATACCAAGCGACAGCGACTAGCCTGGTCTATTCGCTCTCCTACCAAGAGACAGCCGAGAGCCGCCGAGCCCATCCCCCCAGCAACGACATTCGAGATATTCCACAGAGTCTCATGCTGCTCCGTAATTACAGCAGGACTGACATTTTCCTTGTCTCCATGCCGGATGCGAAGACCTCGCGAGTATTTTCAGATGAGGGTCCCTACTTTGAAATTATCCCGCCAGGAATGTTTGGCGGACCGGGAGCAATGGTTGTGGCAGAAAACAAGGCCTACGCTTCAGGGATAGAGCGCGGGGGTTCTTCTGTTCCCGGCATCCATCCTGGGCGGCCAGGGGTCTACGAACTCGCTCTCGGCGCTTCTAACAAATACCGCAAACTCTTTGAAATCCAGCAAGAGTCAGATTACGCGGCGGCTCGCCTGTTCATCAGTCCTTCAGGAACCAAGATTGGCTACCTGAGCGTATTGAAACAACACAATATCGTCTTCATTCACGACGCGGCGACCGGGACACTCCTGAAGAGTTGGGACCTGACAAATATTTTCCGACAATGTTCTGATTGTGATATTGGCTCCGTGGGCTGGCTCGCTGATGGAAACAGGCTGTTTTTCTCCGTAGATTTTGGAGAGGAGTCGGGACCGCAAAGCAAGGTGGGGACTTATGTCGTCAGCGAAGACGGACGGGCGCTGGGTCGTCTTCCGCTGGAACAGGGCCGACTCCAATTGCAGGACTACCGCAGTGCCACTGGGACGGCTCCCGTCCTACTCGGGCAGTCGCCCGACGGAACTTATATTTTCGAAGATTTCGCGCAGAAAATAGGGTGGCAACCCCAAAGGTTCCTGGTGATCACTGCGCCTGAGCGCAAAGTTCTAGGCCAGATACCGCTGCACACATCTCTCGGACTCCAGCCATACCACCTGTCACGAGCAGGCAAATTCGTAGCATTCTCAGACCCACGGTCTAAGAATTATGAGACTGAGGAACATATATGGGCCATGAACCTTGAAACTCGTGAAGAGAAAGAGCTGATTACACTTCCCGCCAGAACGATACCTTCGTCCGAGCCCAAAGTGACTTTGACCATCCTCGGGTGGCTCGACGAAAGGTAATGCCCGGCTGCGATCCTAATAAAGTTGGCAATTGCGATCTGGCTGACGTCCGGGAGTCGCTCTTCGGCCAGAAGCCGACATTCGCGGTTAAGTTCGAGCCGCCCGAAAGCGGTCAGTGCGTTGACTGGGGCCAGTTCCTGTGCGGGGGTCACTCAGTGCGCCGCACGTTCCGCGATTGACGTTGACCGTCCCTATTGGGTCGCCTCGCTTCCCGCCATACTCCAGAACTACAACAACGCCTTGGTCGATCAGCGGTCGCAGGTCAGGGTTTGCGCAGCTGTTTTCCTTTATCGTCGGAGCCAATAACGCCTCGAATGTCGCACTGTTAACGCCATTCGATTCGGCGTTCACGAGCGTGTACATGACAGTCAGTCTCAGTCCTGGCCCGGCCTTCGCGCCATCCAATCTGGTATTCGGATCGACCGCAGCGGGGGCGGCGCCGTTAGCTTGGCCGGCGATCTGCGCGATCTTTCTTTGAAGCGTCAGATCAGCCTTGAATTGCGCGGAATACTTCGTATCGCAGGCCGTCAGCGCGGCGCACACCATTGCCAGGCACGCCACCTGCATTCTCACTTTCACGCGAGGTTACTCCGGTACCGTTGTCACTCACGGGCCTGTCGTCCCGCCGTGCAAGCGTGCGTTCAGCAATTGAGCGGGAGCGCATTGACCTAATGAGTGTATTTCGCTGAGCGCGCTGGCACAAATTGGCGGGGCGTGCTCCTGACAGCAGGTCCCTTCGCAGCCCCATTCGGCCCCGAGTCCGGACGCTCGCTGTCGGCCAGGAGCCGCCACTCGTCGACAGCTGGTAGTTTCCCGAGACCGGACGCTCAAAGGAGCTCATCGAAACCAGGCCGGTAGTAATCGCTGAAGTCTGTTGGGTAGACCACAGCCAGGGCGCAACCAGCGCACCGGCTGAAAGCAGAGGGTCGGATCAGAGCAATGCCCGAAGCAACTAGCACAGCGCAACAAATCTGCGGATGACAGTTACTGACGCGAAAAACGCAGTCCCATCGACAGACGGCGCTCTGATGGGGCTATGGAATACCCTCGGCCCCCAGTCGATGTGCTCACCCGGATTGGCGACTTCCCCCCACACCGCGCCCCCAGGTCGGGCAAAGCATGCTCCGGCGAGTTAGTTGTGAGCAACCCAGCTATGAGACGGTCCACTTTATCTCGGGTCAATGAGCGTTCACGTCCAAATGGGGATCCAACTGTGAATTGTCTCGAGGTTCTTTCGGTAGCTAGGCACGCGAGGCATTATTCGCAGGCGTTCCTCAATAAGGAGACCTTGGCATGGCCACATTCACGACTGCAGTGGTGATCGCGTCGGCAGGCGATCTGAGCATGGCGCCCGGCGTAGCCATCTCGTTTAGCGTCACCCTGGGGATCGAACATCAGCCCCTTTCGCTGGACTCGCGTGTGGGCCGGTATCGAATCACCGGGCGATGAGGACACCGCGCAGAGCGTCACCATCCAATCGGAAGGGTCGGCGTGGAGTCTTTCGAGCCCGGCGTCGACCGCGAACCTAGTGACCTTGCGCGGGCAGGGCCAGTCGGGGGCGCCGGTCGTGGCGCGGATCCAGGTTCTCGCTTCGCAAGCGGACACGTTCTAGGAGGCTGCCATGCACGTGCAGGTCCTGTTCGATCAGCGCCCTCGCCGCGGGGCGACGGCTTTCTTCAGCCCCCGACTTGTCTGGCCCGAAGCTTAGCTTTGAGGCGATGAGGGGCGATCCGACGGCCCGAAAGACGCCGCGGTCCTGTAGCGGTTTGACAAACGCCAAACGCGTTCCGTCTCCTGCCTCGCCCTGTGACCTGAATCACGGGGTCGGTCCCTCACGGATTGATAACTTAGTGCCAGTTTTCCTTGAACCGTGGGTGGCACCCTTATGCACAGCGCTACGCGTTCTGTTTGCCGATGGGGTTTGGGGTTGAGCCTATTGACGATGCTGCTGAGCGGTTGCGCCGCCATGAATCAGAAGGAATGCACCACGGCGGACTGGCGCACCGTCGGATACGAGGACGGCGTCAATGGCTATGCGGGAGACCGGATCGGCCAATACCGCTCGGCCTGTTCGAAGTACGGGATTACGCCGGACCTTGCGAGCTATCAGACGGGGCGCGACCAGGGGTTGCGGGAGTTCTGCCGGCCGGCCAACGCCTATCGCATCGGAGCAGCCGGAGGCGGCTACGCGGGCGTCTGTCCGAGTGAGCTCGAGGCCGCTTTCGTCTCCGCCTTTAACGCCGGACATCAACTCCATGTGCTGGAGGCACGCGTGTCGAATACCGATGCGCAGCTTGATTCCAAGCGCCGGGAGCTCGCCGGGCTAGAGCAGGGCATCGCCGCAAATTCCGCCGCCGTCGTGAGCGACGGCACGACGAGCGAGCAGCGAGCCCAGGCACTCGTCGGCGCCGCGCAGATGGCGGAACAGGTCGGGCGGTTGCGCGAAGAGATCCATCAGCTCGAGGTCGAGCGGGTGGATTACGCGCGCGACCTCGAGGACTATCGGTCCCGGATGCACCCGATTGGCTGACCCGAGGCTTCCTTGGGATTCGGAGCGTCACAGCGCCGCCGACGAGTTACGTCAAGTTGACTTGCAGTAGCACTCAGCGTGTGATCGCGAGATAGCAGTAAGCGCGCGCAGAGACCGGAAAGCCTCGGCAAGCGCGCCCGTCTCAGCGCGGTGTCAGCTTCTCATCGAGATACCGGAAGGTCGCTTCCGGTCTCGACCCAAATCCCCCGCTCGCAACGCAGGTGGGTGCTACCGCTCAACACGTAGCTACCCTCCGCGTACAGCAGGTCGTTGAAATAGCAGCCCGCCGCCTCGTCCCCGACTTGCTCGCGCACTAACTCGAAGGACTGCTCAGGGTCCGTCTGGATGGGTGAATTTCGGCGCTCCGGGTCCGCTGCGCCGACCTGGGGAGCCTGCTCGAGCTCAGCTGAGGGTGCACTAGCTTTCATATGAACAATTGCGCGCCTCCATTTACCAGATCACCATTCGTATCACTGCGTATGGACGACCGAACCCGTTGATTGAGATCGATGGCTCTGCCGGGGAAGGAGGCGGCCAGATTGTCCGCACCGCGCTGGCACTCGCGATGTGCACGCGCTCGCCGGTTACCCTACGAAAGGTCCGCGCAAATCGCAGCAAGCCTGGGCTCCGGGCCCAGCACCTTGCCGCGGTGCGCGCCGCCGCCGCGATTTGCGCCGCGCGTGTCGACGGCGCAACAACCGCTTCTACAACGCTGCGCTTCGAGCCGGGAGCCGTTCGTCCCGGACGCTACGAAATCGACGTGGGCACGGCCGGCAGCGCCTTGCTCGTGCTGCAGACGATCCTGCCGGCCCTCGCCTTCTGCAAATCTGCGTCCGAGGTGCTCATTCAAGGAGGCACCCACAACCCCCGCGCCCCGACCTTCGAATTCATCCGGGACGCGTACTTGCCGCTGATTGCACGCATTGGATTTCGCGCCGAGCTCTCGCTGCAGCGCCATGGGTTCTACCCGCGCGGGGGAGGACTGGTGCGCGCCTTGATCGAGCCCTTCCGCGGCGGCAATACGCTGCGACTTCTGGGACGGGGGGCACTGAGGACCCGCACGGCTGGCGTGCTGCTCTCGCGCCTCCCCGCCCATATCGCGGAACGGGAAATCGCCGTCCTGCGTCTTCGGCTCGGGCTCTCCGCGAGCGCCTGCAGCATCGATACGGTCGATGCGCCAGGGGTTGGCAACACGGTGCACGTTCGGGTCGACTGCGCTCACGTCACTACGGTATTTTGCGGATTCGGAATGCGCGGCGTACCGGCGGAAACGGTCGCTGGCCGGCTGGCAGACGAGGTTGTGTCCTATCTGGATAGCGACGTTGCGCTCGACGTCCACCTCGCGGACCAAGTCCTTCTGCCGCTCGCCCTGGCCTCCGGCGGTCAGTTCAGTACTTTGGCACCGTCCGGTCACACGCGGACCAACGCCGCAGTAATAAGCACCTTCCTGCCGATCGCCTACGAGGAGGCCGCGCTCGGCTCCAACCGTTGGAGGATCGGGTTGCGGCGCGACGGACGGGCCGCTGGACAGCAGGGCTAACTATGCAAGGATGGTACGCCAGGACCAGTGGATGCAGTGGGGCGGTCGTCCGCAGGCACGGACCCTTCAAGCACAGGCTCGTTGCCAAATGACTCTGCCGGAGCGCTCACAGCTTCGCGGTCGGCAATCAGCTCCAACCACAAGCGCCGAATATTCTGTTGTGTCTCCGCCGCGACGAAACAATAGTCGCCGTCGGTACCGTAGAACGAGGCGCCGCTGGAACCTCGAACCCGCTGCAATGCTTCATTAATGACATTGAGGCAGGAGACTACCCGTTCCGGGCTCTGAAGCCGGGTATGGTGCTGGATGTCTGAAAGCCGATGGGCTTCCAGCCGACCCTCGGCGAAGCCGATACCCTTGCGACCCAGCTCGAAGAACACGTTGAGGACAGGGAACACGCCCTGAATCAAGGACAACACGCGCGCCAGTTCATCGTAGCTGCACGCTACGAGTTGCGCAGCCTGGCCCGCCGAGCCGGTCCCCTGCACTTGGAAGCCAAGCGACGTGGCGATCTCATTTTCGATCCACCGTCGCACCTCGGCCGGCGCTCTGCGGATCTGCTCAGAACTCAAAGTAATTCCGATCATGACGGCATCGACCTCTTCATCCTGACGAATAAGGATACGCGATCCGCTTCGCGCCACGACTACGTACAGATACCGATCACGCGTGCGTTCGGGAGCTCACCCACGATGGTGCGTTTCTGGCCTAACGATCATGCACCAGCAGGACGGAACAAGGCGCAAAGCGGGCCACCTGCAGCGCCACGCTGCCCAGGGGAGGCCCCGAAGGACTGCGCACACCACGCGAGCCGAGCACGAGCAGAGTTGCCCGGCTGCGACGTGCTTCCTCGATAATCGCCGCAGCCGGCCGGCCTTGCAGGGCGCGAGCCTGTGGCCGCACGCCGGGCCGCGCGAGGTGCGGCTTGGCCTCACGCGCCCACCTGCGGCTGGCAGCGCCCAGGTGGCGGACCAACTGCTTGCGATCTGCCGACGCCATCCCGGCGAGGGCTGCAGCTTCTGGAAGCTCCGCGACGGCGACGGCAGTGGGACGAAGCTCAGGCACGCTGAACAGCTCATGGAACCTTCGCGCTACCGTTTCCAGTCGTCGGGAGCCATCGGTGGCGAATAGCACCGGAAAGGAGCGCAGTCTCATCGTGGCCTCCTTCTGCCTCTTCGGCTCACGCTCGCGCACGAGCACGAGATCGGCGGGAAGGTGGCGTTCGAGTACAGCCAGCGCGACACTGCCGGTGGGGAGATAGGGATTCTCGCCGCGACCCTTGGCACCGAGAACGACGAGATCATAGTCACCCTTGGCTAGCAACTCCGGAATGACCCGTGCGGGTGCGCCGCGCCGCACGCGCCGCACCACTCTGAAGCCTCTCGACTGCAAGCGCCGTTCTGCACGGTCCAGCCAGGACCGTGGCTCAGCGGCAACGTGCAGGTCTTCGCGCTCCCGACGAGGCGCAGCGGCGCCCTCCCGTACACTGAGGGGCAGCACCTGCACCAATTCCACTTGCCGCCCGGGCTGGGCGAGGTTGTCGCAGACGAACCGAGTCGCCGCGAGCGCATATCGTGAGCCATCCAATCCCAGCAGGATCTTCATTCGCGCCTCCTCTTGAGTGGGTTGGGCAGCACGCCGGAACCTTGTCAGAAAGCCATCACCTTATCGGCGGCCAGCGTCGCCAACGCAAGATCGTCCATGCTGCTTCGCTGGGCGCCTTCAATCAGGTCATCCTGCTGGATTCCGCGGGCATCCATGCATGTGCCGCACAGCAGGACGCGGGCATCCGAGGCCATGAGGCGTTTCAGCATGTGCTCAATGTTGTAGAAGCCTTCGGGCGTCTTCTGACCTTTACGCGCAGCCGTAACGGCGTCCGCCAGCAGGAAGACCGAAAGCTGCATCGCCGCATTCTTCCTCAATAGTGTTTGTGCGAGACGCAGGCCGTTGTAGGTCCGCTCGGTGCCGTATGGTGGATCGTTCAGGATGAGCAACGTCTTCAATGGCTGAGCTCCTGCCTGCGGGACGGCGACGCGACCTTGCGCGCCTTTGGCCAAGCCAACTCTCCGAGAGCCGGGCAATGCATTCAATACGCGGCTTCCGCTATGCGGACCGCTGCTACGGAACATGCTCACGCAGCGCTGGCCTCAGGGGCAGCTCTAGGGACTAACCCGTATTCTGCTCCGAGACCCCTCGTCTGAAGATTCATCGGCAACGCAGCTTAGGGCTTTGTGCACTCTTGTCAGGGCCGGCGCTACCGTCTGAGTTCGACTTGATTGCGAGGCATTTCGCACCCTTGGCGCGCGCATTCCCCGGGGCTTACGGGCTGCTCGACGACGCGGCCGTGATCAGCCCAGCCGCTGGCAACGAGCTCGTCGTCAAGACGGACACCATCGTCGCCAGCGTCGATTTTCCGCCCGAGACGGCCCCGGATCTGATCGCGCGCAAGGCATTGCGGGTTAACCTCTCGGACCTCGCTGCTAAGGGAGCGCGGCCGCGGGCCTACGTGCTCGATCTCGTCCTGCCGCGCACTGTGGACGAGAAGTGGATTGCCGAATTTGCGGATGGCCTGAAGCACGATCAGGCTGAATATGGCGTCCACCTGATCGGGGGTGACCTGAGCTCGACGCCGGGGCCCCTCACGATCGGCGTGTGCGCCCTGGGCGAGGCACCCATTGGCCGGATTGTCCGGCGCGGCGGCGCGCGTCCCGACGACATCATCTTCGTTACTGGAACGATCGGCGACGCGGCACTCGGACTGGATGCCCTGCAGGGTGCATTCGCCGGACTGGATGACGACTCGCGTCGCTTCCTGCTCGATCGTTATCGATTGCCTCAGCCGCGTGTCGCACTGGGCCCTGAGCTCATCGGGCTTGCGACTGCGGCGATCGACGTCTCCGACGGACTCATTGCCGACCTGCGGCATATCTGCGACGTGTCGCGCGTGGACGCCATCGTGGAGGCCCGGTCAGTACCGCTTTCACCGGCAGCGCGCAAGGTCATCGCCGCGGACCCACGGCGCTTTGCGTCCGCGCTCACGGGAGGCGACGACTATGAGGTGCTCTTCACCGCGCCGCCCGATGCCGCCGAGCGCATCAGCGAGCTGGCACGATCGGCCGTCACCCCGATCGCTCCGATCGGCCGGATAACGCGCTCGCTGCAAGAGGACGCGAGCCGTGTCCTGGTGCTCGACGATGCTGGCAGGGCAGTTCCTCTCACGGTGGAGGGCTGGACACATTTTGGTCGGCGCAGTCTGTGAAGCAAGGCTCCCCGAGTAGGGCTGGTCTGCGGCCGCCAGTCCCGGACGCGTTCGGAGCTGAGTCCGGCCCGAGCCTTGTATTGCGGGGATGTGCCCTCAAATACGGGAACAGTTCGTGACGTTCCCCTTCCTGCCGAGTCCGCGCGCTTCCTGCACCGGTCTACGAAGTTGATGGTCGAAAGGTCCCGATACTAAGGGCCCGGAGCCCGAGAGGGCGCCGCGGTGTTGCTTTTCCTTGTGGAGTGGTGCTTTTTTTATGACGAAGATTTATGTGGGTAACCTGCCGTTCTCAGCTACCGAGAGTGAGATTCGTGAGCTTTTCGGCCAGTACGGGACCGTCGAATCGGTGAGTCTGATCACTGATCGCGATAGCGGGCGGCCGCGGGGCTTCGGGTTCGTAGAAATGTCGCGTGCTGACGCGAGCCGCGCAATCCAGAATCTCAATGGCAAGGCGCTGGGTGGTCGCCCCCTGCGGGTGAATGAGGCCCAGGAACGCCAGGCGCCTCGTGGAACGAGGTACCGATAAGCTGACCGAGGTCGCTTGACTTCAGGCCGCCTGCGCTCTCAAAGGAGCCGGGCGGCCTTATTCTCAAACGGCGTCAGGCGCGCCCGGAGGAGCAGGAATCGCCGTTGCCGAGAATACATCGTCCGGCCGCAATACAGAGATTGCCGCCTCAGGACCTACGACATCCACGCGCACGAGTTTCTCGGGATGATCGAGGTCGACCTTTCGGTCAATCGCCCCAGCGAGCTGCCTGACGATGTCGTCCGTGTGATAGCGCTGCCAGCGGCGCTTCGCGACCCTCAGCCCCCAGGTTTCGCTGGGCTCGATTCGATCGCGCACGCGCTCGGCGAGCAGGCGGTGGATGGCCTGCAGGTCGGCGTCGCACCAGTAGTCCACGGGAACCCACTTGACGGCGTCCTCGAACGCGAGGCCTCCCTTGAACAACGCGCGGCATCCCTGCACAACGACGCGCCCGTCGAGCGCGGTGCGCACGAATGCGATGCCGTCGACTGCCGTGCGCTCGATGAGCGGACGCTCATCGCCCAGATGCTTCAGTACACGGAGGATCTCGCGTCTTGCCCGGCCGTAGCGGCCACGCTGATAAGAGACCAGGAGATCCATCGTGGCCCCATTCCACGATTCGTCATCAGCTGATTCAGAGAGTCGGCGTCGGCGGCCCAGCGCGCCTCTTCTCCTGTGATCGCTGACAGGAAAGACAGCGCTTTGCGGTGGGATACACCTCGAGTCGATCTCGACCGATCGGCTCACCGCAGTCCAGGCAGGAGCCGAAGGTCCGTGCCAGCAGACGCTGCAGCGCCGCATCAATATCGCGCGCTTGCTCCTGCTCGGCTGTGACCTCGGCGAGACTTACGTCGGCCAGCAGGTCCGCAAGCGACTCATCCTCGGCATCGTGCACCTGGCCTGCGATCTCGGCATAGCTCTCGGCGTGGGAGAGCTTCTCGAGGACGTCGCTTCGCAGCACACTCAGCCGCTCGCGCAGCTTTCGCTCAAAGTGGTTGAAGTCATCCTTCGAAAGTTTCTCTTGCATGTCTGCCAACCGGTGCCTCAATCGCCGCAGAGGGTCGGTCCATCACCTCGATGCGGAGCCGTCGCACGCTCGATCTCGGCTTCGGCGGCGAACCAGTCGTCGAGCTCCTGTCCCGGCGCGAATCCGCGTCGCTCGGCGCGGTAGTACGCGGCCTCGGCGGTCATCGCGCGCCGCATGCCGGCATCGATCGCGGGCGGATTGAGTTTCACCGGCGCTTTAGCCTCGGCCTTGCGCGGGGATCGCGATCGCTTCGCGACCTGCTGCCCGCGCCGCTCCGGCCTTGGCTTATGAGTTCGTGCTGCCGTCATAGGCACTCCGCATTTGAGACTAGTTTTCGCGCCGCCGGCCGCGGAGTCGATTCGTTCAAGTACGTAGCGCAATTGGCGGATACGAGATCGGTGAACGGCATGTGTGGCACCCTGGACACCTGCGGCCGTATCGAGATTTATGCGTACAGCCGCCTGAGGGCCAAGACGGCGAGCACCGGCCGGCAGTCGCGGGCCTGCTTGCGCCCCCGACCTTAGGATGTAGTTGTTCGCGTGACCCAGCTGCCGCTCCGGACGATCCGTGCCACTATCCCGCCTAGCACGTGACATGCAGGATCGCGTTGACCTTGTCGGGCCGTTCCCTCAACTCCACGATGGCCTCCGCCGTCGGCAGGACTATCAATTTGACATGCCGGCGTCTGGCCTCCTGTCTCACCTCGTCCATGACGGGTAGTCGCCCGGTGCCCGTACCGATCACGAGTCGGCGGCAGTTCCAGGGTATATCTTCCTCCACTGACAGCGGCGTGTGTCCGAAGGCGTCGCGGAATTTCTTGGAGGGCTTCCTCTTTCGCTTGCGGACCCGTCCGCGGTCTATCATCACGTCATGAGTGTAGGTGACGCCATCGATACGGATGGAACCAAAGGAGAAGGCTTCGAAACGCATCGCATGCCTCCGGTTGAAAAAAAAGCTGCCGAACCCAATGCGTGAACCCGCCTCCGCGATCATGCCGGACTACTGCGGAGGCAGTATCGTTAACCTCATGTCTTCGATCATGCAGGCCTTCGAAGCAGGGGATCAGCCGTATGCACCCTTACGTGCGCTGCCACCGCAGTGCCTCACGAATCGCAATATAGTCCTGCTCGTCATCGACGGTCTCGGTCATGACAACCTGATCGCGCATTGCTCAGAAGGTGCGCTGGTGCGCCACCTGAAGGATCGAATTACATCAGTCTTTCCCGCCACGACCGCAACGGCGGTCACAAGCTTTCTCACGGGCACGGCACCGCAACAGCACGGCGTCACGGGCTGGTTCACCTATTTCCGCGAACTCGCAGCGGTGCTCGCGGTCCTCCCCTATCAGCCTCGCCATGGCAGCCCGATGCCAAAGATCCACGCGCGGATGCTCCTCGAGCACGTGCCGGTGTTCGATCTTCTGAAGGCACGCTCCCATGTGGTCGCGCCCAATCGGCTTCTTCGTTCCGAGTTCAACGCCGCACACAATGGGAAAGCCCAGCCACATGGCTTCGCGAGTCTCGCGCAGATGTTCGAAATGATCGCACACATCGTGCGCACATCCGCTGAACGCAACTACGTCTACGCGTACTGGCCGGAGCTCGATCGCCTGGCACACGAGCACGGCATAGCGAGCCGCAATGCTCTGGCACACCTCGCGGAGATCGATACGGCGTTCGCCAGCATTCTGGCCGACATCAGTGGAACGAGCACTACCATAATCGTCACCGCCGACCACGGTTTCATCGATGCGTGCCCGGATCAGGCGATCGAGCTCGAGACGCATCCGCAGTTGGCGCGCACGCTGTCACTGCCGCTTTGTGGCGAACGGCGCGCGGCGTACTGCTACGTGCATACAAGTGAGCGCGAGCGGTTCGTCGAATACGTCGCTGCACATCTCGAGGAGTACGCGGACCTGAAAGACAGTAACTACCTGATCGAGGCGGGGTACTTCGGCCTGGGTCCCCCGCACGCACGCTTGCAGGAGCGCATCGGTGATTACACGCTGATCATGAAAGAGCATTCCGTGATCAAAGACTGGCTGCCGGGCGAGCCACGCTACGTGCAAATTGGCGTCCACGGCGGCATGTGCCCGCAAGAGATGTACGTACCGTTAATCGTCGCAGAGATCTGACTCGACCGGCACGTCGCCAACTGGCGATATCGCATGTCCGACCACCGAAGATGAGCGGTATTCTGCGAGAGAGGCTGCAACATCATGTCGGGGTGCTCGCGGCCGAGATCGGCGAACGGCACGTGTGGCGGCCGCGCGCACTTGCGGCTGCAGCTCACTATATCGAGGAAGCGCTTTCATCGAGCGGTTATGAGGTACGCCGGCAAAGCTATGAGACCGAAGGGGTCACATGCAGTAATCTCGAGGCCGAATGCCTCGGCCGAGAGCGGCCGGGCGAGATCATTTTACTCGGCGCCCACTACGATACCGTTAAGGGTTCCCCCGGAGCGGACGACAACGCCAGCGGCATCGCGGCGATGCTGGAGATTGCGCGCTTGTTGCGCGATCAGCAGCCAGGCTGCACGGTCCGCTGCGCGGCTTTCGTCAACGAGGAACCGCCATTCTTCCGCTCCGGCGCTATGGGAAGCGCGGTGTACGCGCGCGCAGCTCGCGCGCGCGGTGACAACATTACGCTTATGCTCTCGCTCGAGATGCTGGGTTATTTCTCGAGTACTCCGCGAAGCCAGGGCTACCCGCCGTTGCTCCGGTTTTTCTATCCTGATTGCGGCGACTTTATTGCGTTCGTGTCCAATTGGCGGTCGCGGTTCGCGCTCGCACAGGTCCATGAAGCTTTCCGGTCGCAGTGCGCCTTCCCCTCTGAACGACTCGCAAGCCCGGCGATCGTGCCCGGGGTCTCATGGAGCGACCAGCGCTCCTTCTGGCGCATGGGCTATCGAGCGTTGATGGTGACCGACACCGCCTTTTACCGCAATCCGCATTACCATCGTGCCACGGACACGCCGGACAAGCTGGATTTCGAATCGCTGGCCTCTGTCACGGCCGGACTCGCCCGAGTAGTTGCAGCGCTGACCCATTGAGACCGTGCGACTACCTCGAGAAGGAGCTCTCGACACCGGTTTCCGCATGCCCTC
>Ga0187776_10000223_pt1 | contig 27634 bp, 26 predicted proteins | sample 0216_BV02_MP12_2_FD_132426 | JGI IMG/M metagenome (GOLD analysis project Ga0187776, IMG submission 132426) | Tropical peat soil microbial communities from peatlands in Department of Meta, Colombia - 0216_BV02_MP12_20_MG | ecosystem: Environmental > Terrestrial > Soil > Wetlands > Peat | place...
GCCGCCGAGGAGGCGGGATTCTATCCGATCAAGCTCAACGTTGTCGCCATGCGGGATATGAACGAGGACGAGATCGTGGACCTGGCCCTGTTGACCCGGAGTCACCCGTATCACGTCCGCTTCATAGAATTCATGCCGGTCAGCCCGGAGGTGAGCTGGAGCCCCCGGCACTTCGTCAGTGCCGACGAAATCATCGCGCGGCTGCAGACCATCGGGCCTCTGGAACAGATCACCGCGGCGCACACCAACGGACCCGCCCGTCATTTCCGCTGGCCTGATGCGCCGGGCGTTATCGGCATCATCAGCCCCATCTCGCACCACTTCTGTCCCACCTGTAACCGCATCCGGCTCACAGCCGACGGCAAGCTCCGAACCTGCCTCTTCTCCGACGAGGAGGGAGACATCAAGTCTCCCTTGCGCCAGGGGGCATCCGACGCCGAGCTTGCCGACACGTTGCGAAAGGCCATCGCCCGAAAGCCGGAGAAACACACGGTGCAGCCGGATCTCTTCCGCAAGTGTCAGAGCCGGCCTATGGTCACCATCGGCGGCTAGTTCCGGACGATGGTTATTTCTTTCCTCCCTCGGCGGCTGCCCCTGCCATTTTCCCCAGGTCGATGAACGGAACAGCCCCTCCGGAAACCTGCGGGAGAATCCCGTTCCATTTCTCAATGCCTTTATATTGAACGAGGATAGGGCTGATGGAACGGGAGAGGGCGTCGTTGGCTTTCGCCTGTCCCTGAGCCACTACCAGAATCGACTCCGCCTCACCTTTGGCCGTGGCCACCTTTTGCTGGGCTTCGATCTCCCGCTGGAAGAGAACCTGTCTCTGGGTTTCCACCTGCTGTTGAGCGACCTGTTTTGCCTCGACGGCCTTCTCATACTCTGGGGAGAACCGGATGTTGGCGATGTAGATGTCGTCCACGATGATGTGGTACCTGGCAAGGTTGTCTCCCAGTTTTTGCATCGCCCGCTGCCGGATCTCCTCCCGTTTTGGAAGGATCTCGGTGATCATGTAGGTTGGAACCACCTCTTTGACGAAATCGTTGAATGCCGGATCGATCACCTTGTCGGCAAAGTCAAGGCCCACCCGCTGGTAGAGGTCGTTGACATAGGCCGGATCGATGTGGAAGTTCATCATGCCCGTGAGCTTCACCATCTGATATTCCTTTGAGGCTGCATCGATCTCCTTGAACGGATGGGGTTGTACCTTCACATCCACCTTGATCACCGTTTCGGCGAAGGGCATCTTGAGGTTCAGGCCTTCGCCCATGATCCTCTTTTCCACGCTTCCCCAGAGAAGGACAACGCCTCTATGGCCTGCGGGGACAATCACAAAGGAACCCCATACGAGGCCCGCAACGAAGAAGAGAACAAGGAAGACTCCCACCGTTCGCGGCTTGGGCCCTTTGACTTGCACGGATTGCCAGGGTTTCTCCACCATGATCTACCTCCTCCAGGACGAGAGTTCAGGACCTCCGCTACGTTTTACGGTTCACCGGAGCACGGGCGCCCCCAGCCACCTTCTAGACTGACAATTGATGACAGCGGCACGAGACTACCTCCGTTTCTCGTGCACCACAAGGTAGGAGCTGAGCCGTTTCAGGGTGACGGGCCCCACACCTTTCACCTCGCCCAGATCCTCCAGGCTCCCATATCCGCCACGGCGCTCCCTTTCCGCAACGATGCGCTCGGCAAGGTTCCGGCTCACCCCGGGGATGAGAGCGAGATCTCTCGCCGAAATGCGGTTCACATCGGCGGGAATCCCGAGGACGAGGAGAGACGAGGCCCTCATCTCGCCAAGGCGGAGAGTGGTGCGACCCGCATCATCCGCACCCACCTCGATGCGCCCACCATTTTCCACGACGATCTCGTCCCACCGGGGATCAGCCTCCAACCCCGGCAGGAGGCCGCCCGCCTTCGCCACCGCCCGGCTCACGGCCACGGGGTGCGGAAAGTCGTAGGCGGCAGGTGAGCAAACCTTGCCCGTTATCTGGATAATGACGGGCATGGGCCCAGGAGGCTGGGCGTGCTTCTGGCGATGGGGCGCCGTCCACTCCCGCCAGCCATAGAGCCCAAGGAGGAAGAGCGAGACCATGACGACGACGGCGACCTGGGACCGCGAAAACTGTCTCATCGGAGATGCTGGTACTTCTCGTCCTTGAAAAGCTTGAAGGTGAAGCTATCCACCAGGGCCAACCAGCTCGCCTCCAGAATGTCGTATGAGACGCCCACCGTGCTCCAGACGTTGTCCGTGTCCACTGACTCGATGAGGACTCGAACCTTCGCTCCGGTTCCGTCCGTTCCCGGGAGCACTCGCACCTTGTAGTCGCTGAGGCGCATGGCGGCAATCTGGGGATAGAACCGCTCGAGAGCCTTCCGGAGGGCATTATCCAGGGCGTTCACCGGCCCGACGCCGGTCGCGGCGGTGTGCTCGACCTTGCCGCCCACCTTGAGCATGATGGTCGCCTCCGCCAAGGAAGGCTGGGACTCATGGTGTTTGGAGACGAGCACACGATAGCCGATGAGCTCGAAGTAACGCTTGAGGTTCCCCACCGCGCGGTTGAGGAGAAGCTCGAAGGAGCCTTCAGCCGCCTCGTACTGAAAGCCCTCGTTCTCCAGTTGCTTCACTTCCTCGAGCACCTGCATCGCGACGGGGTCCTTGCTGGCGATGTCGATTCCGTATTTTTTCGCCTTCCGGACGATGGTGCTTCGGCCGGAGAGATCTGAGACGAGGGTGCGCCGCCGATTCCCCACGACTTCCGGCTGAATGTGCTCGTAGGTTTCGGGGTTCCGCTCCACCGCGCTCACATGGACCCCGCCCTTGTGGGCGAAGGCGCATCGCCCCACGTAGGGCTGATACTTGTTGGACGGGACATTAGCGAGCTCGAGGATGTACCGGGAGATCTCGCGAAGCCGCCCGAGCTGCTCCTCGCTGATGGAGCCGAGCCTCATTTTCACCATGACGGCCGGGATGATGCTGCAAAGATTGGCATTCCCGCACCGCTCCCCGACTCCGTTCATGGTGCCCTGCACGTGATTGACACCCAGTTCCACTGCGGCGAGCGAGTTCGCCACCGCCAGCTCGGCGTCGTTATGGGTGTGGATCCCGAGGGCCGCGCGCGGTACTTGCTCCTTGACCCGCTGGATGATCTCCCGGAGGTCGCTCGTGAGCGTCCCGCCGTTGGTGTCGCAGAGGACGAGGCAATCCGCACCGGCAGCCAGGGCCGTCTTGAGGGTGCCGACCGCGTACTCGGCGTTGTCCTTGAATCCGTCAAAAAAGTGCTCGGCGTCGTAGAAAACCTGCTTCGCCCGCGGTCGCACGAAGGCGAGGGAATCACGGATGATCTCCAGATTGCGCTCGGGGGTCGTGCGGAGCGCATCCCGGATGTGGACAGTCCAGGACTTCCCGAAGATGGTGATCACTTCGGTCTCGGCCTGGACAAGGGCGGCTAGGTTAGGGTCCTTGGACGCCACCGTCGTCGGGTGATGGGTGCTCCCGAAGGCGGCGATCTTCGCATACTTGAGGCCATAGTTCTTGATCTCCTGGAAGTATCCCACGTCTTTCGGGTTTGACCCCGGCCAGCCCCCTTCGATGTAGTGGACCCCAAGCTCGTCCAGCTTCTTCGTAATGCGGATCTTGTCCTCCAGGGAAAGGCTGAAATCCTCCGCCTGTGTTCCGTCCCTGAGGGTAGTATCGTAGATTTCGATCTTGCGCATGGCATCATCCTGTCTCTGGCGCTTCCACTAGTAATGATTGCCCGCTTACAGCGGTCCCAACAAGGGGCGGCCAGCACAACCGCCTACTCTCGCCCCGGTATCTCGTGATGGAGCGGCTCCTCCAGCTTGAAGGCGTCGTGGAGCACCTGAACCGCCTTGGCCGTGTAGCGGTCCTCGAGAACGCAGGAGATCTTGATCTCCGAGGTGCTGATCATCTGGATGTTGATCCCTGCCTTCGCCAGCGACTGGAACATGGTGGCCGCCACTCCGGCATGGTGGCGCATGCCGACGCCGATGATGGACACTTTGGCAATGTTCTCGTCGCTTGAAATCTCCATGTCTCCGATCTCACCCTTCAGCGCCTCGAGGATGCGAATGGCCGCCTGGCGATCAGGCCGCGGCACCGTGAAGCTCACGTTGGCTCTGCCGCTCGTGTCGCCGCTCCCCTGGATGATCATGTCCACGACGATACCCGCCTCGGAGATGGCGGTGAAGATGCGGGCGGCCACCCCGGGCACGTCCGGAAGCCCGGCGAGGGTGATGCGAGCATCGCTCTTGCTGTAGGCAACACCGGAGACCAACACCTCTTCCATGGACTTATCCTCCTTGACCACCATGGTGCCGGGCTCGTCCACAAAGGAAGAGCGCACGTGAACCGGGACGTCGTATTTCTTGGCGAATTCCACCGACCGGATGTGGAGCACCTTGGCACCCAGGCTGGCCATCTCGAGCATCTCGTCGTAGGAGATGCGCTGGAGCTTACGCGCCTTCGGATAGATATTGGGGTCCGTGGTGTAGACTCCCGCGACATCGGTATAGATCTCACACACATCGGCGTCCAGGGCGGCGGCCACGGCCACGGCGGTGGTATCGGAGCCCCCCCGCCCGAGGGTAGTGATGTTGCCCCGCGCATCGAGGCCCTGGAAGCCGGCAATCACAGGGACCATGCCCTTGTAGAGGCTATGCCAGATGGGCTCGGTGCGAATCTCGCTGATACGAGCCCGACCGTAGGCGTGGTCCGTAAAGATGCGAGCCTGGGACGCCAGGAGCGATCGCGCCTCGTAGCCCATGTCTTTTACCGCGATGCAGAAGAGGGCAATGCTGACCTGCTCGCCCGTGGCAAGGAGGACGTCCAGTTCCCTCGCATCGGGCTCATCGGCCACCTCGTGGGCCAGGCGGCTGAGCTTGTCCGTTTCCCCGGCCATGGCCGACAGGACCACCACCACGTCGTGCCCCTCGTTTTTGGCTCTAATGACTCGGTTGGCCACAGATTTGATACGCTCGATGGTACCCACCGAGGTTCCGCCGTACTTCTGCACAATGAGCGCCATGGCGCCAACTCACCTCCACTGCGAAAGATTTAATGCCGACCGCTTTCCGAGACCAGAAACTTGCCCGGCTTAAGCTAACCAGCATGTATCAGAGCGCCCGACGTGTCAACGAAAAATGCGCAGGGGCGGGAACCCGGTCCGGGACCGTCAGGGAGGGGCAGAGCTTTTTCGGACTGCCGCGAGATGTGCCAGCCTCTCCTCCATCCTTCTCCCGAAAGCTCGAATCTTGAGCAAGCGACTGCTCTCGCCGGTGAACGCGAGATGCACCTCCAACCGCTCCTCCGGGAGCTCCGGGCCGAGACGTTCGGCCCATTCGATCGCCGCCGCGCCGTGGCCGTAGAGGAGATCCTCCAGCCCGAGATCCAGGCACTGGGCGGCGCCGGCAATCCGGTACAGGTCCAGGTGGTAGAAGGGGATCCTTCCCGGATACTCGTTGACCAAGGTGAAGGTGGGACTGGTGATGGCGAAGGAGACTGGAACGTCGAGCCCCCGAGCCAGGCCTTGGGCGAAGAGGGTCTTGCCGGTGCCAAGCTCGCCGACCAAGGCAACCACATCCCCGGGTTCAAGGAGACGTCCGAGACGTTCGGCGAGGAGATGCGTCTCCTCCGAGCTCGAGGTTTCTGTGGTCCACTCCTGGAGTCCCTCGTTACCGGCCATCAGAATCGCCCGAGCAGTCCTGTAGGAGCAACCTCCGGTTGCGATCATCATCGCGAGCACAGCTCGACCCTAACGGGCATGCGCGGCCAGCATTTTCAGCACGACCGGTATCTCCGGCAGAAGATCAGTAGCCATGAGTCCGCGGTCGCCGTAGCGCGGCGCGAGACGATCTCCCGCAGCCCCGTGGCAGAAGACCCCCAGACAGGCCGCGTGAAAAGGCGCCATGCCCTGAGCCAGAAAGCCGGCGATCAGCCCGGTGAGCACATCGCCGGTGCCGCCGCTCGCAAGGCTGGGGTTGCCGCTCCCGTTCACGGCGAGACGGCCCTGGGGACTGCCAATGAGGGTGCGGGCGCCCTTGAGTACCAGGGTGACGCCATGATCTCTGGTAAAGGATTGCGTCAGCTCCACCCGCCGGTTCTGCACCTCGGTCGAGGTCAGCCCGGTCAGACGGCCCATCTCCCCCGGATGGGGGGTCAGGATCAGCGGCGATCGTGCTCTCTTCAGGATCTCCACGCTTCCTACCAGCGCTGTCAGGGCGTCGGCATCGAGCACCACCGGACAGGGGCTCGTCTCCACCAGGCGAAGCACCACCCTCCGCGTCTCTTCCTGGGTCGAGAGCCCGGGACCAAGGACCAGAGCGTTCTTAGTCTTGAGGAGTCGTTCGATTCGCGGCAGGGCGGCCTCCGCGACGGTCTGCTCCCCGGTCTCGACAAGAGGTTCGGTCATGACCTCGGTCAGTTTCACCTCCATGAGCCCATGAAGCGAGACGGGCACCGCCAGGGTCACGAGCCCCGCGCCAGCGCGCGCCGCTCCCAGGCTCGCCATGGCCCCAGCGCCGGTCTTCCCCACAGAGCCCGCCACGATCAGCACGTGGCCAAAGGAACCCTTATGGCTCGCCACCGCTCTCGGCTTAACAAGAAGAGCCGGCGCACCCGGCTTGAGCCAAACTCCCGGCGGCTCCTCCATGTCGGTGATGCTCCGAGGGAGGCCGATGTCAACCAGCTCCAGCTCTCCGACAAAGGAGCATCCCGGGGTCACGAGCTGGCCGATCTTGGCCAGACCGAAGGTGGCGGTAACTCTTGCCTGGACGCACACACCGAGCGGGAGCCCGGTGGTGGCGTCGAGCCCGGAAGGGACATCGACGGCGAATACCGGCCGCTCGATCCCGTTCACTAACTCGATGACCTCCCGGTAGAAGCCTCGAACCGGGGCATTGAGGCCGGTTCCCAGGATGGCATCAACCACGAGATCAGAAGCGGTCAACTGCTCACGGAGTTGGGGCATGCTCTCGGTGTCGCCCGTGACCTCGAGGGGTACTCCCAGCTTCTGGAGGACCTCCAGGTTGATGCGAGCGTCCCCCCTATAGTCCGAGAGCTTCCTCAGGCAGCAGACCTTGACCTGCACCCGCCGCTGCCAGAGGTGGCGAGCGATCACGAAACCGTCACCGCCGTTGTTGCCGCCTCCGGCGAGGATAAGCACCCGCTGTCTCGCGAGATCGGGGAAATGGCGCCACATGACTTCGCATGCCTCTCGCCCGGCATTTTCCATGAGCACCACCCCGGGGATTCCCACCTCCTCCATGGTGATCCGATCCATGGCGGCCATCTCTTCTGCGGTTACGATGCGCATGCCCGTGTTACCCCTCAAGCACCACGACCGCCGCGGCAATGGTGCTCTCATCCGAAAGGCTCAACCAGATTCTCTCCGCCCCAACAGAGCCGAGAAGCTCCTGAGCCCTGTTCCTAAGCCGCAGCCCGGGCTTGCCGAGCTCATCGTTGACGACCTCAATGTCGCGCCAAGCTAGGCCGCTCCTGATGCCCAGACCCAGGGCCTTGGCAAAGGCTTCCTTCGCAGCGAAACGAAGAGCGAAGCAGGATCCCGGTTTGGCCCGCTTCAGGCAGAGGCCGATCTCCTCCGGGGCAAAGATCCGCTCCAGGAACCGCTGGCCCCATCGTTCTATGGCTCGCTCCAGGCGGCCGATCTCCACGAGGTCGATACCGACTCCTCGAATCATCGTCCGCCCCGACGGGAGGCTCCGCCCCCGGCGACCAGGTCCACCATATCCCGCACGGCCCGCTCGAAACCCACGAGGACGGCGCGGGCCACGATGGCATGACCCACGGTGAATTCCTCAATCTCGCTGGCCTCCAGGAGCCAATCGATGTTCTGGTAGTTCAGGCCATGCCCGGCGGTGACGCCCAGCCCCAGCTTATGGGCCATCTTCACCACGTTCTGCACGCGGAGAAATTGCTCCTGCCGTTGGCCGAGGGTCCGCGCCTGGCAGAAAGCGCCGGTGTGCACTTGAACGTACTGAGCCTCCACCCAGTGAGCCATCTTGATGTGGTCGAGATCCGGGCTGAGGAGGAGGCTTACGGTGATGTCCGCGTCCCGGAGGAGACGGATAAGCTTTTTCAGCATTTCTTTGCTGACCTGGCCTCCAAGGCCGGCCTCCGTGGTCACCTCCTCCCGTCGTTCCGGCACGAGTGTGACCATGTCCGGCTTCACACTCAAAGCCATCTTGAGCATCTCCTGGGTCGGAGCTATGTCCAGGTTCAGTTTGGTCGTCACCGTCTGCCTGAGAAGGTTCACATCCCGCTCCTGGATGTGGCGCCGATCTTCGCGGAGTTGCGCCGATATGCCCCGCGCCCCGGCCAGTTCGGCGATGGCTGCCGCCACCACCGGATCGGGAACGATTGCCTGCCGTGCCTCTCGCAACGTGGCCACGTGATCCACGCTCACTGCCAGTTTCGCCACTCGCTCCTCCCTTCTCTCCGTTGGTCCGTGGTTCGTAATCACTGGGGGGTGAGCATTGCCCAACAAAACAGGGCCACCTCTCGGTTGTCGGGCAATGCCCACGCAACAGACTATGCGTCAGCCGGTCATATTCAGGGAGATTTCCCGAGGTTTCAGATACAGATGGACCACCGACAACGGACGCCTGTGCTCTCACCCGAGCAGGGCCAGGAGTTTCGCGCTTCGCTCTGCCATCTCCCGAGCGGCCAGGTCGTCCCGTTCGTGATCGTAGCCGAACAGATGCAGGATACCGTGCACCAGGAGACGGTCGATCATGGCCTCCAGGGAGATATCCGCCTCTTCCGCCTCGCGTCTGGCAGTGGGAAGGGAGATCACCACGTCCCCGAGCATGTTCGGCTGCAGGTTGCCGAACTCACCCTCCCGCATGGGGAAGGCGAGGACGTTGGTCGGACCGCAGCGCTTTCGGTACCGCCAATTGAGCGAGCTCATCTCCTCATCGTCCACCACCACGATGCTCAGCTCACCCTCAGGAGAGGCCAAGGCGCTTAAGATCTTCCTTGCCTTTGCCGCGATCCTCTCGGGATCCGTTTCGATCGCGTTTTGTCGGCTTGCTACTTGAATCTCCATCGGCTCGAACTTTTCCCTCCGGGCCCTTGGCCGCGGGCTCTGGATAGTCAACCCGCTGGTGGAAGATGGCGGTAAGGATCTGAATGAACCTCTTGGCGATCTGATGCAGGTCCTTGAGCGTCAGTTCACACTCATCGAGCTGTCCGTCGGTAAAGATCTTGTTCGTAACCTTCTGGACGATGCCCTGGATCCTGGCGGCCGTTGGGTCGGTGAGGGTCCTTGAGGCCGCCTCCACCGCGTCCGCAAGAAGCACAAGGCCCGCCTCCTTGGTCTGCGGTTTCGGTCCCGGGTAACGGTAGTCTTCCAGGAGCACGGGGGAGACCTCGCCTCCCTTGCTGGTCTTCAGTTTCTCGTGCAGGTCGAGGGCCTTCTGGTAAAAGTAGGAGATGACGCTGGTCCCGTGGTGTTGCTGGATGATGTCTCGGATCGCCTCGCCCAGGTGATGCTCTCCGGCGAGTTCCACGCCGTCCTTCACGTGGGAGATGAGGATGAGACTGCTCATGGAGGGAGCCAAGCGCTCGTGCCTGTTCTCACCTCCCGCCTGGTTCTCCACGAAATAGAGGGGCTTCTTGACCTTGCCGATATCGTGGTAATAAGCAGCCACCCTGGCCAGCAAGGCGTTCGCCCCGATGGACTTGGCTGCGCCCTCCACCATGTTGCCCACCATGAGACTGTGGTGGTATGAGCCGGGGGCCTGCACCATGAGCTCCCTGAGGAGGGGCTGCTCCATGTTGGACAGCTCCAGGAGCTTGACGTTCGTGGTGTACTCGAAAGCCCACTCCACGACGGGACAAAGACCGGTGGTGATCACCCCGCTGAGCAGTCCGCCCAGGGCGCCGAGGAGCACGGTTGCTCCCGTCTTGGCGCTCAGGAGGGGTTCGTCCACGACCAAGGTGAAGATGAGGATCACCACCACGTTGACGAGGCTCACCGCCAGCCCCGCCTTCAGGGGAGTTGTACGATCGCGCGTATCCTGCACCCGGTGAATCGCCATGAGGGAGCCAATGAGATAGTAAAAGAGGAGGTTGAACTGGCGGTCCAGGACAAAGGCCCCCAGCACCGCCACCACGAGAGCGAAGAGAATGGCAGGCACCGGTCCAAAGAAAATCGCAACCAGCATGGGCCCCGCCGCCATGGGAAGGAGGCAGTACACTGCGGCGTGGCTTATATAGCGAAAGGCGCTGCTGAGGGCTTCCGCGACTCCCGTGGAGAGCTGGGCCAGGATAAGGGAAGTGCTGAGGCAAACGGCCAGGAAAAGCAGGTCCTTGGTCCCAGTGGGAAAGGTGCTGATGTATCTCCCGGCGGCGTAGGCGCTCAGCCAGACAAGGAGCCCAGCCAGGAGCGCCGTTCCCACCACGGTGAAGATGACCCCCCGTTGCAGGCCGCTTTTGGCCTGGGTTTCCAGCCTCAGGACGTGCTCTTCGCCCAGCTTCTGGCCCTCGTGGACGAGCATCTCCCCTCTCTTCACCTGGAAGAGCACCGGCCTCACCGCCTCAACCGCTCGCTGTCTGCGGAGTTCGGTCTCCTTCAGGTTGAAGGTGATGTTAGGCTGGAGGACTGCCTGGGTCAGGTGAACCAGCGCCTCCACCAGGCGACGGTTCTCTCCCTCCAGGAGGACACCGGCCCGGAGACGCATCTGCCGATTGGCCTCCTCAAGGCTGAGGAAGCCCAAGAGATCACGAATATGGGTCTCGGCACCACTCTGAACACTTCTCAGAATGATCCCTCTTTGAAGCTGGCTGAGAAGCAGAGACTTGTTGCTCACCACGCCGACCACGAGCACGCTCTCCGCGAGACGCATCACGGCCTCCTCCAGCCGCGGATCGAACTTCTCGTGGACGAGGACCGCATAATCCCGCTCCGTGAGGGTACCGCCGAGCTTGGCCTCGAGCTCCTTCTTGAGAGCGAAGGCTCGCTCGCGCGGCGATTTCTGCATCTCCTTCAGACTTCGGGCACTGCTCTCTGCTCCTGCCTCGCCTCTCCCCGCCTCGAGAAATACCGGCCCCACCAGGGCAAAGACCGATCCCAGTCGCTCGCGAAGGTGCCGGGCCGGCTCCTCGTCCAGGTCGTATACCGCAAGAGAGCTGACCGCCGCCTCCCGACGCCGCTGTTCGGTCGCCCCCTCATCGGTCACGAGGAAGTCGCGAACTGCCCTGACGTTGTGCTCGGCCACGTCGCCGACCTGGTAATGTACCGGAAGGATCAGGTGGTAAGGGGTGGTGAGAAGCGCCAACAACAGGCTGAACCCGACGAGGATCAAGAAGCGGGGCCACACCGGCGGCGCCGCGGCGGCCGGGTCGGCCCCGTTCCGGCGCTCCAGGGAGAGCGCCGCCTTTTTCCCGGCTGCCATCCGCTGCCGTGCCTTCCTAATGAGGTTCATGGAGTGCCTTGCTGGAGCTGGCGCCGCTGCCTTGTCTCGGTCTTCTCGTAAGCCTTGATGATATCTTGTACCAGGCGGTGGCGGATGACATCTCTATCAGTAAAGTAGACGAATTTCAACCCCGCGATCCCCTTGAGGATCTCCGTTGCTTCCACCAGGCCCGAGCGGGTGCCGTTCGGCAAGTCGATCTGGGTGATGTCACCCGTTATCACCGCCTTGGAACTGATACCGAGGCGGGTGAGAAACATCTTCATCTGTTCCGAGGTGGTGTTCTGCGCCTCATCAAGGATCACGAAGGAGTCGTTCAAAGTGCGGCCCCGCATGAAAGCCAGCGGCGCAACCTCGATGATGCCGCGCTCCAGCCACTTGGCGGTTCGACTGAAATCAACCATGTCGTGGAGGGCGTCGTAGAGAGGACGCAGGTAGGGGTTCACCTTCTCCGCGAGATCCCCCGGGAGGAAGCCGAGTTTCTCCCCTGCTTCCACCGCCGGACGGACGAGGATGATGCGGTTCATCTCCCCGGCGTTGAGCGCGGCGACGGCCGCGGCCATCGCCAGGTAGGTCTTCCCGGTCCCTGCGGGGCCGATTCCGAAGACGATATCGTAGGACCGGATAGCGTCGACGTATTCCTTTTGCGCCAGGGTCTTGGGCGTGATGATGCGTTTCTTGGCGGTGACGTAGACCGCATCAAGGAAGATCTCGTGGAGCCGGGCCCGGTGGTTCCCGCTCAGGATTTCGATGGCGTGGGTCACGTCCCGGGAATAGAGAGGGTAACCTTTCTCCAGGAGCCCGTAGAGTTCCTCCAGCACCCGCCGGGCGAGATGGACGGCGCTCTCCTCTCCGACCACGGTCACCGAGTCGCCCCGGAGGTTCAGCTTCACCTGGAGCGCTTCTTCGATGATCCGGAAGTTCGCATTCTGTTCGCCGCAGAGGCTGACGAGCACGGCATGGTCGGAAAAGCGGAGAACCGGGCCCTGGGAGTTCCCGGCACTCGGTTTCACAGTGATAGACAACTGCTTATTCCTTTTCGCCGATAACCTGAATGATGAAGCGCCGCATGCGAGGGTGGTTGTCGAAGTCGAGGAGAACGACCTGTTGCCACGTTCCCAGGCAGAGGCGACCGTCTACGACCGGGATCTGCAGAGAGGGCCCCACGAGGGCGGAGCGCACATGGGCATAACCGTTGCCGTCACCCCAGCGCCGATCGTGGGCGTATTCTATGGCCCGGGGGGCAAGGCGCTCGATGGCGTCGGCGAGATCCTGGAGCACGCCGCTCTCGTATTCAATGGTGGTGAGGGCCCCGGTGGAGCCCGGTACGAAGAGGATCATCGCCCCGTGGCGAACTCCGCTCTCCGCCAGGTGTTCCGCAGCAAGACTGGTAATGTTGAGAATGTCGGTAGCGCCGGTTGTCCGGATCTCGGCGGTTCTCGTAACTACCGTCATCGCTCTCCCTGCCCCTCCTCTCCTAGAACGCCTGGATTTCTAACATAAACGGTATACTACTGCAAGTGGGGGCCACGGACGGGCGAGCTACCCGTCTTGACGACTCGGGGTGAATCTGATACCTCCTTGCCAAGAAATGTCCGCTGTCAGTCGTCCGCGGTCCGTTGTGTCTTACCGACAAGCAGTGGCGGAATCATGCACGCCGAGCATGGCCTTCATGGACCCTGAGACCCCCTTCCCGCCACGGACAACGGACAACTGACGACGGACCATGGACCACTGACAACCCGGAACTCAGCAAGGGCAACAACCTTCGTCTCCGATCGAGGGTCATTCGCTGTGAATTTCCTCGATTGCCTTCTCATCGGCCTTCTCGCCTTCAGCCTGGTTCGCGGTTTCATGCGCGGCCTGATCCGCGAGGTTGCGACGGTCCTTGGCATCCTCGCTGGCGCCGTCGTGGCCGGGCACCTCCACCCCTTCTTGGCAAGGCCCCTCCGGTCCCTATTCCCCTCCCTGCCCTACGCGGATCTTACCGCCTATGGACTTGTCTTCCTCGCCACCTGGTTGGCCTTCGTTCTCCTGGGCTTTCTCGCCTCCGGAGTGGCCCGGGCCTTGCTCCTGGGATGGGCCGATCGTCTCCTCGGCGCTCTCATCGGTCTGTTCAAGGGAACCCTGGCCTCGGTAGTCCTCGTTACCGCGCTCACCCTCGTTTTGCCCAGTGAATCCCAGGTCCTGCGCCGCTCCCTCCTTCGGCCCTACCTCCAGATCGCGAGCTCTCATGTGGTGCGGCTCGTCCCGGCGGTGGTGGAGCGGCTGTACCACCAGAAACAGGGAGAACACTCCGGTGAGCAGCACCCTCCCCGCACGACCAGGCCGACCAGCCGTTGAGTGGAGGAACCCATGAGTGAAACCGGCGTGCAGCTTGAGCGGCTGATTGAACTAGTAGCGCGCCTCCGTGGGCCCGACGGCTGTCCCTGGGACCGCGAACAGACTCCGGAAACCGTGCGGCGCTACGTCCTCGAGGAAGCCTATGAGGTAGTGGATGCGGTGGACCACGGCTCGCCCGCCCACGTAGCCGAAGAGCTGGGCGATCTGCTATTCATGCTCCTCTTCCTGGCCAACCTCTATGGAGAGAAGGGGGACTTCCGCCTGGAGGAGGTCCTTCGCCAAGTGGCGGAGAAGATGATCCGCCGCCATCCCCACGTGTTCGGGAACCGCCAGGTGAACTCATCCACCCAGGTGAAGGAGAACTGGGAGGAGATCAAGCGGCAGGAGCGGGCGACAGCTTCACTCGGCCCTACGCTGGATGGGGTGCCCCGTTCACTCCCGGCCCTCATGCGCGCCCACCGGTCCCTTTCCCGCCTCGTCCGAACCCTCCATCGCCCCTTGAGTCGGGGCGCCATCCTGGACGAGCTGGCGCGGTCGTTCCAGGCGTTGCTCCAGGACGGCTCCGGGCCCTCTCCCGCTCCGCCTTCAGCCCTTCTGGGCAAAATTCTTCTCCTGCTCGTTGCCCTTGGTCTCCAGGCCGGAATCAGGACCGAGGAGGCTCTCGACCAGACCCTAGGACGCTTTCGCCTGTGGCTGGAAGGGATGGAGGCCGGTCTCAAGGCGGAGGGACGGAGCTGGGAGGAGCTTGCTGAAGCTCAGGAACGGTCGCTCTGGCAGTCGCTCGGGTAGGGTAGAAAAAGCCCTTGGCCGTGCACCCTCTTTCGGGTTCAACCTTCCCGGAACCACCGGTGTCAGCACCGCAACCAGAAGGGACTGCGACACAGACCGCGATACTTACCGCTGCTTCCTTCCGGACCTGACGGGATTCGTATTCGTCTGTTGCGCAGTTTCCGATCAGGACCAACGCCAGACAGGCACCGCTCGGGCCGAAACTCTCGAGAGGGAATTCAACCCCGCATGAGCGGATTTCGGGTTACAGGGCACCGCTAACTCCCCGTCTAGCACGACCAAGGGTCCAATGGTGTCGTGGCTACGGATGTTACCATGATGTCCCCATAGGAGCAACCTCCTGGTTGCGATAGGTCGGTTCCGACCTTCCGATCAAATCGCAAGCAGAGCTTGCTCCTACAGGCACTTCTCTCGGATGCCCTCCGCGAGCAAGACCCGTCTCGGTCTCAGGCGGGCAACCCGCTCATACAGGGTGCCACAACCCTGAGCAGCGAGCAGATGCTGCCAGCCCCCGACGTAGACAAGTCGCCCGCCCTCCCTTTCTCCGAAAAGCTCCGCGAGCCTCCCCGCCAAGGCCGTCTCTCGCTCCTCCCACGTGGGATCTCCCGCCCAGGATCTGAGAAATGCGGGTACCAGCGGCGTCCCGGGTTCGTTCAGGAGTCGGGCCGCCAGCTCGTAGTCCCTCCGAACCAACTCGCCCAACTCCACGGCCGCCTCGGTCGCGATGCGTTCCAAGTTCTCGGCGCTCACCAGCGCCGGCCATTGGTTGTGAATCGCCTCTCGGCTCCACGGGGAGAGATCGATCAAGTGGAGTGAGGCGCCCGTATCGCGGCAATAGCGCATGGCGGCGCGATACTCGAAGGGAACCCGGAGCTGAAGGTCGATGGCATCGAATTCTCCCCGGCACCGCCAGGCTACGCCCCGAGCCACGGTCCGTCGCCTCAACCTCCGCCCAAGGCGACGCCGCAGACGGCGACCCTCCCGATATCGGAACGCAAGGCCATAGGGGCTGAGTTCTACTGCCACCGCCGCAGGCCGCTCCCTGGCCAGGAGACCGGCGAGCTTCGTGAAGCCTTTCGGATCGCGGTGGACCGTGCCCACGAGGAGGAGTGCTCGTTCCTCTGGCTCCCTTCGTGCCATCGATGCTGCCGCGCCCTCCTCCATTACTTGCAGGAGCAGGCTCCGCCTGCGTTTTTTTCTTTGCCGGCAACGGTGGCGGGTGGAGCCCTCACCCTTCGCCTTCCTCTTTGCGCCGCGGGCGGACGTTCTCGCCGAAACGCCGGAACCACCATTCTTGCGGGTCAAAGGCTTGCACCTCATCGCGCGCGAAGGAGATTCGACTGCGCTCACAGTAGCTGAGGAGCAGTCGGTAGGCGGCGTGAATCTCCCGGAACCGACCGGAGCCCTCGGGCTCCGAATCCCCGGCGTCCGGATGGCATCGTTTCGACAGGCGACGGTAGGCGGCTTTGATATCCTGGATGCTGGCGCGCTCTTCCAAACCAAGGAGGCGGCGGGCTCGGTCGATCTCGACGAAGGTGAAGCCCTTTCGGCTCATGGACTCTCCGGGGGAGCCGGCGCTGGATCAAGGGCCGGGGAGAGCCTCTCGAGGAGGGGGATCAGCTCGGAGAAGTGGCTCAGGTGGTGGTCGGCCCGGAGGTTTTCGTTCCGATAGGCAATGAAGCGGACTTCTGCGCGCGCAGCCGTCTCTTCGTCCACGGTCGAATCGCCCACGTAACATGCCTGCCGGTTGGTCACACCGAAAAAGGCGAGGATCTTGTGAACGGCTTCGGGATGAGGCTTCGGCTGCCGAACATCCAGGGACGTAACCACGAGATCAAAGTGGCGCTCGAGGCCCAATCGGCGCAACAGCCCGGTCATGGTGGTGGTGCGGTTGGTGGCAACGGCGGTCTTGAATCGGTCATGGAGTCCCGCCAGGCACTCGATAAGCCCCGGTTGCAGGGTAAGCAACCTGTTGATGGGGCCGTAGTCCATGGTTCGCCAGAAGCGTTCGGCTTCCGGCAGACGGCTGTCTCCTTGGAAGAGGTACGCCAGAGATTCGTACACCGTCCGGGCGTGTACGTAGGTCAGCTGCGCGTCCGTGAGAGGTTCCTTGTTGAAATGAGCAAGAATCTGATTGTAGAAGGCGGCATTGGCGGCTCGCGACTCCACCAGCACGCCGTCACAGTCAAAGATAACAACCTTGATCAGGCGGGAAGCGCTACTCATCATCCTCCCAGACCTTGTCTTTCCCGAAGGCCTTGAGAAACCGCAGGTTGCTGCGGCGGTTCCGGTCGATCTCCTGGAGAAACCGTCTCGTCTCCTCGTCGGGGAACATGACGTTGAGATCGACGTGGGGTGCGCCAAAGACGCGGTTCAGGTCAATGCCCTCCGTCTGCGCTCTCTCTTCCTCCCGCTCCCGTTCCTCCCGCTGTACCTGCTCCACCTCAACCTCCCTTGATCAGGGGAACCACCCCGCCGCAACCTCGACCATCGGCCTTGCGGGAAGTCCCTTCACCTAACATTATTTATACTTTTCAATATATTGACCGAACACATCCACTCTTTGAGTTTTCCCCGATGACTAATATATAATACGCTCGGATATGTCAAGCGGCCGCACTCCCGCCCGACAACGTCCATGGTCGCCTTTGGGTAGCCGATCATGTCCCACATTATCTTGTTAGACACAGGCGTCGAGACTGCGAGCAATGAGGGTTCTTCTGAAGTGACTGCGGGAGGCCTGAGCCACTTCCGCGCGTGCGGGCGGGGGACCCCCTGGTTCGTCGTTGCGAAGCAGCGAGGAGAACAGGGAGGGGGCAGCCTCCCCCGACCGTAGGCGCGCTAGAAGTGACCGGGCCGAGAGCCCCGGAACGAAAGAAGAGCCATCATTGCCCGCAGCAATGGGTGAAGTCACCATTCCCTGTGTGCCGCGGCCTGACTTCTGGGTAAAGACTAGTTTGCGTAGAGGGCCACGTCCATGTCGCTCACCTTCGACATTCTCGTCATCGGCAGCGGTATCGCCGGCCTGAGCTTTGCCCTCAAGGTCGCAAAGCACCATAGGGTCGCGGTGGTAACCAAGAAAGAGAAGATCGAAACGAGCACCAACTATGCCCAGGGAGGTATCGCCTCGGTACTGGGGCCGGACGACTCCTTCGACCTCCACATTCGCGATACCTTGCAGTCCGGGGATGGCCTCTGCCACCCCGACATCGTAGACATGGTAGTGAAGGGAGGTCCCACCCGCGTCCAGGAACTGACCGAGATGGGGGTAGGGTTCAGCAGGGGGCAGGACCCCTCCGGCCCCTTCGATCTCAGCCGGGAAGGCGGCCATTCCCGGAACCGGATCGTTCATGCCCATGACATGACCGGCAAGGAGGTGGAGCGCGTTCTGGTAAATATGGCCGAGGCCCATCCCAACATCCAGATCTTCGAGAACCATATCGCCATCGACCTCATCGTCGAATGTCACCTGCTCAAAAGGGGCCTCCTCACCACCCGGAAACAGGAGCGCTGCTGGGGCGCTTACGTCCTCGACACCAGGGGAAATCGCATTATTACCTTCCAGGCGAGAAATACGGTCCTGTGTACCGGCGGTGCCGGGAAGGTATACGTCTACACGAGCAACCCGGACGTGGCTACCGGTGACGGGGTCGCCATGGCCTATCGGGCGGGGGCCGTCATCGCCAACATGGAATTTGTCCAGTTTCATCCCACCTGCCTCTACCACCCTCACGCCAAGAACTTTCTCATCTCCGAGGCGTTGCGCGGTGAGGGCGGACGTCTCCTAGACAAGCGCGGCCGCCCCTTCATGGAAAAGTACCATCCCCTCAAGGATCTGGCGTTCCGTGATATCGTGGCCCGCGCGATCGACACGGAGATGAAGCAGAGCGGCGATGACTGTGTCTACCTGGACATGACTCACCATAACCCGGACTTCCTCAAGCGCCGCTTCCCCAACATCTATGAAAAATGCCTGACCCTTGGCATCGACATGACCCGCCAACCCATCCCCGTGGTGCCGGCGGCTCACTACATGTGCGGCGGCATCCTGACGGATCGCCACGGTCGAGCGAGCATCGATCACCTCTATGCTCTGGGCGAGGCAGCGTGTACCGGGCTCCACGGCGCCAACCGCCTGGCCAGCAACTCGCTCCTGGAGGCCCTCGTCTTTGCCTACAACGCCGCCGAAGACCTGCTGGCCCGACCGGTCTCCACCGCGAATGCCTCGGTCCCCGAGGTGCCACGCCTTGAGATGCCGAAGAATGCCGATAGCAGCGAGATGGTGCTCATCACCTACAACTGGGACGTCATCCGGCGGCTCATGTGGAACTACGTGGGAATCGTTCGCACCGATATCCGTCTGCAGCTCGCCCAGACCCATCTGGCCCAGATCCAGCGAGAGATCGACGAGCACTACCCCAACATCAGCCTCAATAGCGACCTAATCGAGCTGAGGAATCTCGCTACCGTCGCCGAGATCATTGTGACCTGCGCCCGGAAGCGCCTGGAGAGCCGGGGCCTCCACTACAACGTGGATCATCCCCAGAAGGATGACGGCCACTGGGGCCGGGATACAGTGCTCCGGCTGGATGAGCCGGCGGGCTGAACCGGCGTTGACTCCCTGGCGATTCTTCTTGACTACTATAAGACCGTTGCTGTCGCAGCAGGGAGGCTGCGTCCGCAAGTTCAGAACGAGACACCGTCGCGGCCGAGTGACTATTGGGGCTTGGATTTATCCGTCGTAAGGGCGGCTTGGCAACCGCAACCTCTGCAGGATTGGAGTCGGAGAGGTGGACCTGGACCGAGACGAGCTGAAAACGATCTGCTACGAGGTGGCGAAATCGGCCATGTGGGCCCGCCGACCCGTGGACGTGGACAGGATCACGGCCCTCGCCGAGCAATTTGAAAGGATCGCCACTGATCACTGCGAACGCATCATCTCTCGGGGACGGGATCCCAACCTGATCATCCGGGCGGTAAGATACCTCGCCCGCACCCTCGCGCCTCCACCCATGGGAAGAGGCGTGAGCTGGTTCCACGGCTCTCTTGAGACCCTGATCGGCCTGGCCTGCCCTGCCGGCCGGCTGGATCGGACCACCGCCCTCTTTCTCGACGATCTGGCAGAAGGAATAGCCCGGGCCCGGCCGTCGTAGCAGGTTGCGAAAAGGCCTTTCCCGTGCCAACCGCTACGCCTGTCACGGGAGGCCGGAGCGTCTGTGAAGCAAGGGGATGGATGCTCCCGGAGGTCGCCCACCTCGAGATGCAGTTCAAGGTAGGGTGGGCATGGCCCACCACATGGGAAGCCGACCTTCTTCGGTGGGCGGTGCCCACCTTACGGGTGCTTAAGAAGGTGGTCGCCATGACCAGGGAAGAACGAAAAGCCCGGTTCAAAGAGATCGACGTCTACCCGGTCACCTACGAGCGGCTCTCCGCCCGGAGATCAAATCTGGAAGTGCTGGAGGCGGTGGTCCGGGGAGGTGCCCGCATCATCCAGCTCCGGGAGAAGGAGTACTCCAAGAGGGACCTTTACCGCCTCGCCCTCACCTTCCGGGAGATGAGCGCCACCGCCGGGATGCTTCTTATCATGAACGACCACCTGGATATCGCGCTGGCGGTCGGTGCCGACGGCGTGCACCTGGGCCAGGATGATTTCCCGCCCAAGGCCGCCCGGGGGCTCGCCCCGGAGTTACTCATCGGGGTCTCGACTCATTCCCTGGAGCAGGCCCTCCAGGCCGAGAAGGACGGAGCCGACTATGTGAACATCGGCCCCATCTTCGCCACCAGCACCAAGGCAGGCGTGGGTCGCCCTCTCGGACCCGAGGCGATAGCGAGCATCGGACCGCGCCTCTCCGTACCCTTCACGGTCATGGGCGGCATCACCAGCGCCAATCTCGACCAGGTGCTCGCCCACGGCGCCCGCCGGATCGCCATGATCACGGCCATCACTCAGGAGCCGGATATCGCCGAGGCGGTGAGGGTTTTCAGGGCAAGGATACGAAACTACGCTTCCTGAACGGGGTGGACGGGCGGGACGCGGCGAAAAAGTTAACCTGTAGGAGCAAGCACCGCTTGCGACCAAGAAAGCGCCCCTCCCGAGCACTCGGGAGGGGCGCTTTGCGTTTCCGTCAGGCAACTCTTAGTCGATGGGATTCAGCTCTCTTTCCTTGGGGAACACGGGCAGATACCGGTAGGAGAGGGAGATGAGGAGGCCACCGTAGGCAATGAGGGCGACCGTTGGGGCCCATTCCTGCCAGGTGGGTACGTAGAGCTCCCACCGGTCAAAGGGCAGGACCGGCGCCGCCAGGGTTTGCACCGTGAACACGAAGCGGTTGATGAGGCAGCCCGCGCAGTTCAGGAAGCAGGCGGTGAGCATCCAGATGTCATCCTGCCTGACCTTCGGGATCAGGAGCATGATGGCGGGGATGATGCCGCACAGCCCCACTTCCGCGAAGAGGAGCCACAGCCCGTATGGCGCCTTGTAGAAGGTGCTCAGGGTGAGGCCCTTACTTGGGGCGTACACGTACGCCCAGTACCAGGTATCGACGAGCTTCACCACCATGTAGAAGGCGAGCAGGCAGCCGGAGATCCTCGCCAGCTCCCAGAGCACTTCCTTGCGAACGAGCTTCTTCTTTGTCACCTCCTGGACAAGATAGCACACCAGAATGGTCAGGGAGGGGCCGGAGGCGATGGCCGAGGCGATGAAGAGAAAGAAGGTCCAGGGCCAGATGAAGAACCCCTCGCGGAAGGCGAAGGGCCGGCCGAAGAGGACACCGTACATGCCGCCCAGCGACCCTTGATGGAAGAAGCTCAGGAAGGTGCCGGTCGCGGCAAAGAGGGCCATGATCTCGTGGAGATTGTGGCTGAAGAAGTGGATCCCGCGGATCTTGTCCAACTGCCGGTTCTCCAGGATCAGCGGCAGGTACTCGATGGTGAGCACCATGAAATAGCAGGTGATGCAGAAGATAACTTCCGTCAGCATGGAGTGAACGTTCGGATGCCAGTAGCTGAACCACGCCCGGAGCGGCTGGCCGATGTCGAGGACGAGCACCAGCATGGCGCCGCTGTAGCAGATGAACCCGATGATCACGGCCAGGTTGATGATCTCCTTCAGCTCCTTCTTTCCGATAATGTAGGTGAGAAAACCGGTGAAGAAGGCGCCGGCTCCCAGGGCGATGACACCGAGGTCCGCGGTGATCCACAGGCCGAAGCCGAAGTAGTCGTTCAGACCGGTGACGTTCAGTCCTTTGAACAGGACGATCAATCCGGCCAGAACGCCCCACGCAATCAAGCCACCGAGCACCAGGATCCAAATGGCAAACTGCGTAAACGAGCAACGCTTCACGCCTTCAGGGATGAGTGCCGAGTCCATGGGCTATCCTCTCTTATCCATGGTAATTCTCGATAAGGATCTTCCTTAAATCACATTGTCCGCCAGTTTGCGGATCCAGTCCTGCGAGCTCATATAGTAGATCTTGGGCTCGGTCTTGAGTTTCTTCAGGAGCTGGAAGGCATTTGGACTCTTCTTCAGTTTCGCCACCTGGCTCTCGGGATCATGCAGGTTGCCGAAGAACATGGCCTTCGCAGGGCAGGCCTCCACACAGGCCGGCACGTACTCGCCCTCGTGGAGTTCCTTGCGGCCCTCCAGGAAGGCCTTATCCATGGCGAGCTGCAGCCGGTGGACGCACATGGTGCACTTTTCCACCACGCCTCGCATCCGCGGCGACACGTCCGGGGTAAGCATCTCTCCCATGGGCTTCGGCCATTTGGTATCCCACCAGTTGAAGTACCGGGCGTGGTAAGGGCAGGCGGCCATGCAGTACCGGCAGCCGATGCAGCGCACCGGGATCTGATTGACGAGCCCGTTCTCCTCGTCCCGCTTGGTGGCGTTCACCGGACAGACGAAGGTGTAGGGCGAGTCATGGGCCGAGTCGCAGTGCTGGCACGGTCTGGGGAGATAGGCCTGGCGGTGCTCCGGATAGGTTTTCCCGTTGTTGAGATAGAACATCTCGAGCCAGGTGATGGACCGAAGCTTGTCGCTCTCATCCTCGCGGAAGGAGACGTTGTTCTCCTGCTGGCAAGCCACAGCACAGGCCATGCAGCCGGTGCACTTGTCCAGGTCGATGACCATGCCGTAGCGAATCCCGCTTGTCGTTTGCTCAGTCATGTCCTACCTCACGCTTTGACGATTGTGAGCCGAGTCCCCCGCCAGGTTGGGAGACCGGTGACCCGATCCTGCTGGGGTATCAGGATCTCATTGGCGTTGACACCCTTGCCTTTGATGTAGGCATCGAAACCTCGATGGCCGAGTCCAACCGGGATGAAGACCACACCGGGCCCGGCGGCCTCGGTGAGATGAACCCGGGCCCGAAAGGTACCCCGCTCCGTCTTGAGCCCCACGGGCATCCCTTCCTGGAGACCAGCCTTGGTCGCGGTCTGGGGATTGATCTCGACAAAGAGGTCATTCCCCTTGAGCTCGAAGTCGAAGAGCATCTTGGTCATGAACGGGGCGTTGGCCAGGGGGCCGTTGGTGATCGTCATGATCTCATAGGGCACGAGCAAGAGGGGATACTGGTTCTGGTCCCCGGCCAGGGCTAACTCCTCGTAGTGGGGGACGTAGGCGAGATCGTCTCCCGCCACACCCATCTCGCCCAGTCTCTGGCAGGCAAACTCGAACTTCCCGGAGCGGGTCTTGAAGGCCGGGCCTCCCATGCCCTGGCTCGTATCAAACCAGCAACCGTTCTCGGTGAGCTTCTTCCACAGGTCGTCGAAGGAGCTGTAGTTGGGCTCCATCGCCTGACCCACCTTGGCCCACGGCTCCGAGCCCGCCTCAGCCGCCACCTTGCCGCTCTTCGTGGCGGCTAGCCCCTTAACCCTTTCCTTCAGGGCGGCCTCATAGTCGCTCCAGGGGAAGCTCGCGGCAACGCTTCCCTCCAGGGCCTTGGCGACCTTGATGAGGACGTCGCCCGGATGCCGCGTTTCGAACTTTGGCTTGAGCACCGGCGTGCTCAGGTTGAAGACAGCATACTGAAGACCGGGCGGTGTGGGCCCGTCCTCCAGCCGCTCCAGGAAGGTAGGTCCCGGGAGGACAAGATCCGCCATCATCGTGGTCTCGTCCATGAAGGACGAGGAGGAGACCACCGTCTTGACCCTGTCCAGCGCGGCGAGGAACTCCTTGCCGTCGCTCAGGCTGTATGCGGGGTTCGCCTCGTATACCCAGAGCATGCTCGCTTGGTACGGTTCGCCCTCGTTCATCCTCTTGACGAGGTTCTGGACCGATTGGACCGGGAGTTCGGCGGCAGCCCCACCCAACTTGGGGGCGCCACTGCCCTTCTTGCTCACCTCGTCCTGAACGACCGCAGGCCACGCCGCCAGTGGCGCCTTGGGCGCCGTCCCGACCCCGCCGGCCTGATGCAGGCTCCCCACGAGGGCGTTCAGGCTTTGCACCGCAAGGAACTCATAGAGGCTGTCGGGAGTCCGTCCCTGACCGCGACCGCTGAGAGCAACCGCCGGCCTGGTCTTGGCGAAATCACGGGCGACCGCGACGATCTTTTCCTTGGGGACGCCGGTTATCTCGCTCACGCGCTCGGGGGTGTAGTCCTTGAGCACGAGGTTCTTGAACCCCCGGTGACTCCGGGCCTGAGCATCGGACCAGTCCTCGAACCCGAAGGTGTTGGCGACGAAGGCCTGGTTGTAAAGCTGCTCGCGAATGATAACATTCGCAAGACCAAGGGCGAGCGCCGCCTCGGTGCCCGGGGCGATCGCCACCCAGGCGTCGGCCTTGGAGGCGCTGAGGGACCCGCGCGGCCCCAGCTGAATGATCCGGGTGCGCTGTCCCTGGGCCTGGCTCCGCCAGCCTTCGAAGGCCATCATCATGCGGACGGGAGCACCCCAGCCTCCGATGTAGTCGGCTCCGAAGCTGAGGACGAGCTTGCTGTTCTCCAAGTCGTAGGCTAGCTGCCCCGCCTCGCCCTGGCTCACGAGAAGTCCGAGGGATTCAGTCTCGGCTTCGGAGGGCATCACCAGGAAGTTCGGGGAGCCATAAGCCTGGAGGAACCGGGCAAAGAGATCCGACACCGTACCCTGGCGTCTGCCGGTGAGACCCACGAGTCCCTGGGGCTCCTTGCGGTTCCCCTGGAGCTGCTCCGTGAGGATCTTCAGGGCGTCATCCCAGCTTATGGGTTTCAAAGTCTTGAGGTCTCCCCGCTTGCCCGTCTGCTGGAGCGGTGTCTCGATCCTGCTGGGACCGTAGAGGAACTGGAGCCCCGCTGCCCCGAGCGGGCAGATGCCGCCTCGGTTCACCGGGTCGTTCGGATTTCCGTCGATGCGGACGGCGTTCTTCTTGTTGATGAGCCTCACCCGGATACCGCAGCCGCCCGGGCAGAGCTGGCATATCGTGTTCACCATGCTCGCCGCGCCCCGCTCGGGCGAGGGCCGCCAGGACCAGTTCTGGCTCCAGATGGAGACGTCGTCCAAGAGCTTCCACGGCAGCGGCGACAACAGCGTGCCGCCGACCCCTCCGGCGACCAATTTAACGAAAGCTCTTCTATCTAACTGCATGAGATCCTTCCCCTCGCGTTGGTAGGTCTACTTATGGCAAACGTCACAGCCGTTGGGGACGTTCTTCGCGGCGTGACAATCTTCGCACACGTACATCTTCATGGTCTCGCCGCCGTACCCTGTGAGTCGGTTGATCTTCACGGGTGGAGTCTTGGCCTCCTTGAGCACGTCCCGGTGACATTCGGTGCACTTCATCTGCCCCATCTTCACGTGGGCCGCATGGGAGAAGAACACATTGTCCGGCTGCCAGGAGTAGGAAACCCAGGGGATAGCCTTCCCTGGCTCGATGTACTCGGCGATGAGCTTCTCCTCCGTCTTGGTGTCACCGCTCACCATGGGAGCCTGGTGGCATCCGGCGCAGCTGTCCACTCCCGGCAACCCGGCGTAGGTGCCGTCCGGCCGGAACTGGTGGCAGTCCTCGCAGGCCATGCCCCCACCCTCCACGTGAGCCACGTGGTTGAAGTTGAGGGGCTGCTGCTGGGTGGAGTAGAGAACCTGCGGGAAGAGCACCCAGCCGACAAAGAGTCCGCCGACGAGACCAACGATAAAGAGAATCCATCCTACCTTGTCAGAACCCTGTTGCTTCTTCTCTCCACTCATGGGACGCCTCGGCGATATGGGATTAACGTTTTTGGGAAACAACTGAATGCAGGCCGCATGTCATCTCGAGAGAGCCTGCCCGCAAGACCGCGGTCAAGTAACCGGGATCAGGAAAGAACTTCTTCACACAAGCCGAGGCCGTATCCTATAGCCGCTGGCTTCCTTTTGTCAAGGGAAAACCTCGGGGGCTTCAACCAAAATCTCGGGTGTCGGTAGGCGGCCCTCCTTGACAGTCGCCGGGGAGATTCCCTATGGTGAATCTGGGTCGGATAACTGGGACACAAGTTGAGCGATTCCTGTCCCCCTCCTCTTCACCACCCTCCCGCCGAGGGAGGGGGGCGATTCTGAGGCTCTCGATAAGTTCCGTCTCTTTTGTCGAAGATCCCGCGCTAGGGGGGACGGGAGAGGGTTTGCCCGCCTTAGGCGGGTAAAGCTAAGGGTAACCACCCGGCCGTGCAGCGCGCTGCCCCGCTGCGCGACATTTCTTCGGCGCTCGTTTTTGCGATGAGGGCAGAATCACTCAGTTCGGCTTAGGGGAGGATTGAGGATGGATTTGCGTCGGCTCGAGGTCTTCTGCAAGGTGTACGAACTGAAGAGCTTCTCCCGGGCCGCGGAGGCGTCCCTCCTTTCCCAGCCCACGGTGAGTGAGCACATCCGATACCTGGAGGACTTGCTCGAGGTCCGGCTCTTCGACCGCCTGGGCCGAGAGGTGGCGCCGACCCGCGCGGGCGAGCTTCTCCACGGCTATGCCAAACGCATCCTCAGTCTCACCCAGGAAGCGAGCCGCAGTCTCGAGCTTTACCGGGGCAAGGTGAGCGGCAGTATCGCCCTCGGAGGAAGCACCATCCCAGGCCAGTATATCTTGCCGATCCTCATCGGCTCCTTCAAGCGGCGCTACCAGGATATCCGCATCAGGCTGGTGATTGCCGATACCCGGGAAGTGACCGACATGGTCCTCGACGGGTCCATCGAGATCGGTGTTGTGGGAGCAAAGATCAGGAACAGCAAGCTCGTATTCGATCAGCTCTTTGACGATGAACTCGTCCTCGCCGTACCCACGGATCACCCTTGGGCCGCTCGCCCCGCCATCCGCCTCGAAGAGCTACCTGAGGCCCCCTTCATTATGCGCGAGCCCGGCTCAGGGACCAGGATGGCAACCCTGAGCAGCCTGGAGGATGCCGGGCTCGATCCCGAGAGCTTGCAAGTGATCGCCGAGATGGGGAGCACTGACGCCGTTCGCCAGGCGATCAAGTCCGGGGTGGGAGTCTCCATCCTTTCTGGGCGCGCCATCGCCGACGACATCCGCTTCGGTATCCTCCGTCCCGTCCCCGTGGAGGGCCTTTCCTTGACCCGTCATTTCTACCTCGTCACCCACAAGGGCCGCTCCCTCTCCCCCCTGGCCCAAGCGTTCGTGGACTTCCTCAAGGAGAATCACAGCGGTGAGGTCCCTTGACGAGGTCCCTTTTGGCTTGACAAACGGATCGGTTTATGATTAGTAAGAGCGCCTTTACGGATCCAATTTTGCCCACCCTGTGCTCATCATAGGTAAGAGCCATTAACTGCCGTCGGCAACCAAGTGGGCAACAAAGAGCGGCTTGCACAGGAAATGGACAGATGAAACGAACGTATCAACCAAGCAACGTCCGGAGGAAACGAACCCACGGCTTCCTGGTTCGCATGAGAAAAAAGTCGGGCTAGAAAGTGATCAGCCGCAGAAGGGCAAAGGGGAGAAAGCGACTGGCCGTCTGAACGCATGGGACGGATCGGTAAGACTCAGAACGAGCAAGATTCTACGCAGGCTCCGCAAGGAGGCACCGGTCCCCTTTCCAGAGGCTCGTTCAGGTTTCGTAAAGAGGAACGCATTCGAAACCGGCGAGACTTCCAACTCGCA